>Ga0214543_1012010_pt1 | contig 11782 bp, 5 predicted proteins | sample CNSS2metaG_FD_160094 | JGI IMG/M metagenome (GOLD analysis project Ga0214543, IMG submission 160094) | Root nodule microbial communities from cowpea collected in UCLA plant growth center, Los Angeles, California, USA - CNSS2 | ecosystem: Host-associated > Plants > Roots > Nodule | place: USA...
ATCATATTCTCAATAGAAAAATACTAAGTTCAGGTCCTCCATTACCATCAGGATTCAACATGTAAAACGCCTCCGAGTCACGACTCCCCACGACTCGTTCAAACCGTGCCCTCATGTACATCAACTCGCCCTCCGACCCGCCGCCGCCGCCACTTTTTCCGTCCTCCAGAAGGGGGATCACGCCGGCGCCGACGGAGACGCTCTGGACGGTGGTCAGCACGTGCCAGTCGAGGTCCCCGCACGTGCGGGACACTGCATAGCCGCAGTTCCTGCCGTTGCAGTACATGGTCCAGGAAGGCTCCTGAAAGAGTCTCTTGTGGTGCTGCCGACCACCGTTAGCGGCGGCCGAAAACGACGACGCTTTCTGGCACTCGAGCGCGAGACGCACGAGACCAGAGGACATCTCCTTGACGAGGGAGGAGGTGGACATGGCGAGTTCCACGAGGAGGAGGGGCTCGGCGCGGGGGTGGAGCTGCACGGCGAAGGAGATGTGGCCGCGACGGTGGCCGAAGAGGGTTCCGGTGACTTTCCGGCCGAGAGAGGGGGTGATGGAGAGGTGGGAGGGGATGGTGAGCCACTTGCATGTGGGGATCATGGTGGGGAACGTGAAGATGTTGAGGAAGGAACGTATGAGAGAGGATAACTTGTTTTGAGGCGTTAGTTTCTGCCCCTGTTGTTGTTGCTGCTGCTGCTGCTGCTGATGGTACAAGGTAGAGACCGAAGGTGATGATCCTCGTCGCACGAGGAGTTTGTCGGAAACATCATCGGATTCGAAGGCGCGGGAGTGAGACAGTGTGGAAGGTAGGATTCTTCGGGTGTTTCGTGTTGTGGCTGTGCATGCACTTGAGCTTCTTTGGAAGATTTGGTGTTGGTGTTGGTGTTGATGGTGTTTCATGCTGTGTTATTGATGGGGTTTTGGATTGAATGAAGGATTGTGAATAAAGGTTGAAATTTTGGAAGAGGAAGAAGAAGAAGAAGAAAAAAGAGAACCGACAAGGTGATTATGGTGTTGGGTGAGAGGAGGAATATAAAGGGAGGGTGTGGAGGGTTGTGGTTGCGATGATCATAATTTGTTGGACTTTTGTATTGGGAATGGTCCTACACTTCTAACAACACCCATCATCTATATGTTGCTTAATCATAATTTTATGAACTTAATTTGTAAAATCAAAAAGACTAATAATTATTAAAAATAAATAGAAACTTGTATTGTTCGGGGATGACTGACCTCAACATGTTCGTTTCGATTCTGATCCGATAAATATTTATCATAAAACGACGAGTTTTAGTCATGGATCGAGGTGACGAGCAAGGAATTCGAGTAGAAATTTGGTTGAGCTGGATTTTGGCCAAACAGTAATTGGGTCGGGCAGGATTTGGGGCAAGTAGGATTTGGGTCGAGCGAGAATTGGGCCGAGCAGGATTTGGGTCGAACAAGAATTGGGCTGAGTAGGATTTGGGCCAAACAGTAATTGGGTTGAGCAAAATTTGGGTCGAGGTGGTTAATTCATTCCTAAAAGAAAGGAATTTAATATCCAACAGAAAAAATAGGAATGGTTGCTGATATTTTGTCATACTACCATGTTTTTCTACAAATCAAGTAGGTACGAGGTTTATATAAAGGAGAAAAAAGAAAGAGATGGAGAACCTTTGTTTGAGATCAAAATTATTGAAATCCAAATAACAAAAATACATATCTACCGGTGTAAGAAGGTAGAATAGTAATTTATTTTTAGTTTTCGTCTCGAGATTCGAACCAGAACAAAACTTAATTAAAAAAAAATGTTAATAGTTGGGAGAAGGAATAATTAGCCTTATGAAAAGAATGTGGGAAATCTTTGTATCCAAGAAGATGTTGTTGAAATGCAGAGAAAAAAATAAAGAATTGAGAAGATCTGATATATGAGCTGGTTTTGATTTATTAGGTGATTAAAGTTTTGTTTATTTGTATGATTTAGTGTTGACCGTTGGATTAAAATGATGGAGAGATATATGATAATTATGGTGGAAACATGCGTGATATGGGGACCTGCATGAAATAAATAAAAAGTATAAAAACTCTGAGACACATTCGTGAGACATGCACATTGATTTGATGTCCGTGTTGTATATATATATTATCTGCAAACACGCGCAACAAAAGAATCAAAACAGTTGCAAGAATATCCCTAACAACACTATAATCCTTGATTAAGAAGCGATTTGGTCCACTAATTAATTAACTTTATTATCACACACAGCTTCTAATCCAATAATAAGTTATAAACATTTGAGTACCTTCTTGCACATTCGTGTGACCTAACAAACTATTCAGATATCAAAACTTTGTACACACAAACATACACTATTTAATAATCATTTATCCTTTATGCAATCATATTATTAAATTTGTCCTTTTTTTTTTTTGCAAAATTTATATATTCACTGAAATGGGTTATGCATTATAGACCGAATCTTTTTATATTTATAATATTTAGAGGTTTATATGGCTTGACTGAAATTTGGTCAAATCTATTCCACTAAGGTGCTTCAACACGAAATATTTTAATTTGCATTTTTTTAATCTAAGTATACAAATATTTAAGACTGAATCATTTTCATAAAATTTATAAAATTGATTAATAAGATGAAAATTGTTTCTATTTGAAAGATGTAAAATGTAAATTGGTCTTTATTTTTAATAATGATGAATATCCAACAACTATATCATTTTAGAGGAGAAAATTTTGACACATTTTTTAGTAAATATATAAAGAATAAATTACTGGGTTTTTTACGTAAATAAAAGTTATATTCAATTACTGAAATAGCATTAATTAATTGACCTGTTTTTATTTAAAAATATTAATAAATATTGAAATAATTTACATAAAGTTTTTAAATATTATTTATGATATCAAAATCTCACTCGATTGCTTTAAGTTTAAATATAATCAAAATAATTTTGAAATAATAATACAAATTAGAGATCAATTTATTATTTTAACTAGTTTAACTTTTTTTTAAAGGTGTGAATATAATTAAAAAGGTCTTATGAGTATGAATGAAAAGAGTATAAAAGCTTATCATATTCTCATTCCATCTAATTTTATTTGTCACTTTTACACTCAGAGATTTCTTTAACATTTCATCAAATTCTATGAGAATTATTGGAATTTTTTTATCTAAACCGTATAAATATTGGTTCCAATTTTTATAGGTGGTTTTAATCTCTAAATTTAAAATAAAACATAATTTCGTTTCAATTCTCAACTTTGTAAATTTTTTATTTCTTCTATTGTGGCTAATTGACATTAAACCTAACAGTCCATTAAAAATAACTTAAAAATAAAATATAAAAATAACATTGAATCAAAATTTCAGATTTTTTAAAATCTAAAATCAGAATTATAATGACAACTTTTTATTACTCTATGAAAAATAATAACTAAAATTGCAGATTAAAGTTTAAAAAAAAAATTATTTTCTCATCATACCGTAAAAGAGAAAAGTTAAATGGAAGAAAAATACTTATAAATTTAAAATAAATTTATTATTTTAAGATTTTAGATTTAAGATAATGAGAATTTTTTTATATAAATTTAACTCAAATTTTATTAATTTTCTAATTTATAAATGATATTAAAGTTAAAAGTTCGTTTTGGTGACGTAGACGAATATAATATAAAGAAACAATATGTGAAAAAATTGATATTGAAAGTTTTTGTAACAAAAGTTTCAATCAAACATCATGTTCTATTGTCATGATAAAAAAAAACTATATAAAAAAGTTACAAATTAAGTACTCAATACTAAAAATGTTTACGTCAAATAAAAATATATAAAAAATATGAACTTTATTAAAAAGAATACTTAATTTATGTGCATTAAAGAGTTTCAACAATTCTAGGTATTATGAAAAAATAAAAAATAACGAATAATTTAAACCAATAACATAATTAACAAAATCAAAGAATAACCGAAAAGGTAAAAGAAATGTATTAATGTGGTGGGAGAGAGAAGAAGATATAGGAAATTAGCAAGAATTGAAAAGAAGAGAAAAGAAAAATGGAGGCGCGTGCTGGTGCCACCCTAGAAAGTGGGGAATATATTACAAAATTGCATGACACGAGGGTCACCATCATCATAACCTCACCTCAATCACAATTATGCTGTTTCACTCAACCCACTTTTTTCAAATCAAAATTAATTAACTATAATAATATATAATACAAAAATTATATTTTATAAATTTATATATTTCTACCTGCGTTTCTATTAAATTAATTTATTTTATTAAGTATTTAAAATATTTTTTATGATTATTTAAATAAATTTTCATTTATTTTTTACTGTGAGACGAAGTTACTTTTCTTTTTCTCTTCTGTTCCAACTCTTTGATGAATTTCTCTTTTTTTTTTTTTTTTTTTTTTTTTATTTTTTTTTTTTTTTATTAATTTTTTTTTTTTTTTTTTTTTAAGTTTTCTTAACTCATCGGCTGAGTAAGAAAGTAGGAGATGAAAGACGTAAATTAATTGACAAATTAAAGAGAGAGAAATAAAAATAATAATTACATCTTATCTGGTTAATAATAAAATTAACAAAATAATATGTTAATATGTTAAAAGTCTTGATTAGAATAAGTCAATTTATAATATATAAGTGAATGTAATTTTTATGTTACAAGTCGATATTTTAAGGTTGAATTAGACTTAAAACACAGTGTAACACTTGGATAGAATAAACAAAATATTTAAATTTAAAAAGTATTTAAAAATAAATTAAATTCTCAAATTAGTTTTAAATATAATTATATTTTCCACATTATCTAATTGTTAACTTTTCTATCATCCATTTTTATATTTCTTTGTGTCTGATATAATATTTGATTTGAATTGACGATTGATTGCGTTCATCATTGGCCATGAAAAGAGAATTTTAGTTAATTATGATTTTGGACGGTTCCAAACCCTGGATTATGCCTCCAAGATCCATTGGATCGGTTAACAAACCATTTTAATATAAGGAATCATGGAAAAGTGTTTATGTCATTTGACAAGGGTAGGTTACATTAAAATAGCTGTTGCTTATTAAAAAAATCTTGAAAATATATTATGTTTTTGTTTTGAGAAAATATAATTAATATAAAAAATTGCGACATCTAAATCATAAAAGGACCCACCATTTTTATATATGTGTGGTTCCTATGAATCCACCAATGTATAGAATTTTATTTTTTTATTTTTATTTTTTGTGGAATGACTTATGGTAAGAATAAGAGTTTCATGTTAAGAACAAAGATAAAAAAATATTATCTCCTTTTTATTATACTTTTAGACTTAAATGTATGAATGAGAATGATTATACACATACACACGCCTGCACAAGTCTTTAGACAAATGAATAAAAGTTATTAAAATTAAGAAGACCAAGTCCCATTAATGGAAAGAGCAAAAGAAAAATCTTAACCAGAAAAAATTGTAACGTTGTCTATGATTTAACATATTCAAATGAATAGATATAAAAAATTAAGGTTTAAACTGTCGAATTCTTTTTTATTATTGAGAAATCTCAATAGAATTATCAGATTTTAATTTATTTCAATTAGATACACATATTTTAAATTTTAAAATGAATTGTAATTTGATCATATTGGTTAGTACAATGTAGATAATGTTAATTGATGTATTACATGTCAGTTTCTATTTTTTTAATTAAAAATAAATAAATAAAATTGTCAGAAATTAAGATTTTATTACATGTCATTGTTGACGTGAAAATTTTTAATTTGACCCCTTTATTTATTATTATTTTCAATTTAATTTCAATTTCTTTTTGAATTTGAGCAATCTCATCTCTTTCAAGTTGAAACTAAATTTAACTTTTATATAAATATTATAATAATATTTTTATTATAATTGATATTTTTAACCAAAAAATGTTTATTTAAATTTATATTTTACATTGGACTTTATTTAAAATTTATTTTAAATATTTATACACTAATATTTTATAGACAAATGTTAAAGTTAGTTTAAAAATGACAATTTTATAGATTCAAATGCCAAATTTTAAAATAATTTTATAACAATTTAAAATAAATATATTTATTTAAAATTTTATTTAACAATGTATAATATTTTAAATTGTTATAAAAGTATTTTAAAATAAATTTATTTACTCATTTATAACATTTAAAATTGTTATAAAACTGTTTTTAAATTATACATTTGAATTTAAAAAGATGTTATTTTTAAACCAACTCTAACTTTTGTGTACAAATTATTGATATATAAATATTTGAAACAAAATTTAAATAAAATTCAATGTAAAGTGTAAATTTAATCTTGTTAAAAATATCAATGCAACATTTATATAAAATTCAAATTTGGTTTCAATTTGATTAGTGGTGAAATTGTTCGAGTTTAACCAAAAATTAAGACTAAATTGAGACAAAATAATAAATACAAGTACCAAATCGAAATTTTTTACATCAACAATGACACATGACACTGTCACTACCATATCATACTATCACCTGGCATAACCCTAATTTAACACATAACATTTTTTTTAAAAAAATTAAAAAATAAATAAAACAAAATCCATGAACTTACACGTGACACATCAGTCAACATTGTCAGTACTACATTAATGGAAAGTAACAAATTGTAACATATTTTAAAAATTAAGAACCTAATTGATACGATTTAAAATTTGAGAACCTAATTAAAATTGTTGAACAAAAATAAAGACAATATGAGAATTTTAACTAAAAATAAATTGATTTTATCTTGATAACTGAATTTTAAGTCTAAATTTCGAATAATTTTGATATTATTTTGAGAAGATAATTTTAAGTTTGATTCGATCTAATAAAATTAAGATTAGATTTGTATTTGCATATGTATTTTAAATTTATTTTATATTTAGTCAATATTTCATTTTCAACATTTTATATCAAATTTCTCACTAAAATTAGTTTGTTTTATCAAATCAAAGTTACATAATTATTCGGAAAAGTAGTTCAATTTCGGTTCTAAATTAAGTTGTTTTGTGCTAAAAAAAATATGGATGCTTCGCTTCTCATACTTACATTTTTCTTGTGGAAACTCTTACCTTACATTTATTTAACTTTTAAATTTTTCTCACACCATTAGATATACCACTGTCACCTTAAATTGAAAGCACATAATCCTGGCCCAAAGACTATTTCCTTTTGCACCTCTTAATTTCGTTTTGCACCTCCCATAGCTCCATTTTCTTCCTTCTTCTCCACTGGTTGTGTTGCTACCATATGGTCTTGTTGCTTCTTTGGACATCGAAGTTTGAGCAAGGGAATTAGTTCAAAATCAGTTTAATAGAGATTGAAAGAGGATAGTTCATTTATCAAAGCATTGGAAGTTTTTTTTTTTTTTTTAACATCTGAAGTTGGTTTAGTTTTTTATTTCGTTCCATATTGTTTAATGTGAAAGTTTTTTAGATTAAACAATCCATAACTTGTATTGAGGAATTTATAAGTAAATATTTAAATTTAATATTTTTTTGGATTCTGCAATTCAAAACTTTTGAAAACAATATTTTGGATTATAAAATTATAAATTTAGAGTTAAAAATAATATTTTAAATTAGACATTTTTTAATACAATTTTGAAGTTTCGAATTACACTACAAAGTATAATTATTGCTTAAATATCATATATAATTGGAAGTGGTAATGTTGATTAACCTAAAGTAAAACATCACACACAAAGTTGATATGATATCTCATATAAATGAAATTCTTGATATTGTGAAATTTGAGTCAAAAATGAATTAGTTAAAGAGAATTATGTAGAATCTTTTAATGACAAAGTAAGCAAAATATATTATTATTTGTATTGAAAATATGACAAAAAACCTATTTTGAAATTCATATAATATTTGAGATGCGAGATGAGTTACTTCAATACATAAAAAAATTTCTAGTAAATGCAAAGTGTAAACACACCCAAGATGGAAAAAAATAATAATTATGTTAATCCTTTTTATTTTTAACCATTATATTAGTTCAAAATAATTCATCAGTAAAATTGTTTCTTCTATAGTCAAAATTGTTTATTCTACTCTTCACTCTTTTCCTTCATCTTTTTAATCTATTAATTCAAATAAATAACTCATTTGTAACCATTACAGTTAGAAAAATGAAAATGAAATATAACTTTCTTATAGTAATTTGATTCTTTTATATATTTGTTTCCACAACACTTTTAGTAAACGTTTGTACAGTGAAAAAAATCCCTCCCTACAACTCTTAAGTTTAGAATTCTCAAAACAAATTCACAAGAATATGCAACAAATAATCCTAAATATTCATTATATATATATAAAGAGAGAGAGAGAGAGAGAGAGAGATGGAGACCTCAAAGACCACCTTTTTTTATCTAATGAACCATCTTAATACCTGAAAACTGTTTTGGTTGAACTAAATGACTAAAGTATTTCAACAAGGTGAGTCATTTAGCATGAAACTTGAACCTAATTCAGCAATCAAATGCTGGTGAAAGCCAAAAATTTATGAACTAAACATAAAACTTATTCAATTTAGCCTAAAACTATCTCTATATTCTAAAACTTAAAGGTGGCAGATACAGAACTGGGCAATGTTTCCCAGGTTCCAAACGTAAGCTTTCAGAACAAAAATGTCACTGTGAAGCCACTTGACTCCCTGAGTCGTTGCAAGGTTCTATTTTCCATCCTTTACTCTGACGACCATAATCTGGTGGTGACAACCTGAAACAAGAAAATTCACAACCATTAAATCCTTAGAGAACATCATAATCATTCATTAGGTGATGTCAAAAGTTATATTCAACTCAATTACAATGTTAAAACTCAACACCAACACAATTTATGGCAATAGAAGCACAACTACTATTCATAGTGAGGTAGTTAAGTTTGTTATGCTTTTTGTAGGGGCTGCAATATGAAGTTCATACATGCCTCTTAAATGGTTTGTCCCTGATATGTATCAGACACCAACATGCGTACCACACATAGACATGTCTCTTAAACGGTTTGTCCCTGATAGTATCAGACACCAACATGCGTACTACCACACATAACAGTGAAGTGTCCAACTCGTGAACTTATTGTATAAGTTTCTATTCAAATTATAGAACTAAGGAATTAATCCTATATAATTAGGAATATTTAGATTATATATGCAGTATTGAGAATGTTTTTATTTAATCTCTCATTTTGTATCAGGTGACAATATGTTTGTATTGTTATATTTTACTAACCTTATTTGTAGATGATTTTGAATACATAATTATTGATTGTCAATTTAAATAATTCATAATAATGTAATATATAGATTAGTGTTCCCACTTTTAGAGATTACACATGTCAAAGTGTCCATATCCGTGTCGTGTCTGGCGTCCGTATCAATATTAGTGCAACATATTGTAGTTTCTAAATAGGTCTCAATGAAAACATGACTGGTAAAAAGGAGTCATGATCACATACCCTAACTGCAAAGAAGTATCTGAATGGTTATTTTCCTCTGAAGCACAATTGAAAAGAGATTTTGAACTGTTCTTGGAAAATGTCCTATCCAAACAACTGAATTCAAGGAACTGTGTATTTGCTTTATTTTGTATCTCCTCAAGCTGTTTACAGTTAAAATTAAAGATGAGTAAGAAGATTGCCTGTTTGAGATTTCAAAGGTTAATTTGAGATAGTTCATAATTTTGACTCTTAAGTCAGGTTTGGTTCTCACCTGTTTGCGCAGAACTTCATTCTCCAGCACAGCTTTTTGCTCCTGCAGATACATTTGGAGAACTTGTTAAAAACCAACTTATGAAAAAAATAAAAACTGTATTTGAAATTCTCTTCCATTAGAGTATAATCCATTATTATTCTACAAAGATAAAAAAAATAATAAATTTGAAAAACTGAACATGTGAAAAAACTATTAATGCATTTTGCATCAAATCTAGTTCTGTTGTGGAATGAAAATGAGATGAAAAGTGCAAGGAGAACCATTTACCTGTATCCTGGACCTTGTAAGCTGTTCTACAAGTACTTGTTCCTGAAACAATATATTGTGAGGAATAAGATTAATCACAGTATATCCATATATTAGCAAGTCTTGACCTGAAGAACTGAATAAGTGGTTGAATTTAGCAACTGATAAACATGTCAGAAATAAAATATAATAATTAGAGAAAATCTTGTAAGGTTAAGGAAATTACAAATAAAAATAATACAGTCAATTACACCACTGTTGGTATTTGATCTCAGTACCTTCTTGTCTTTGACAGCTAATATCCCTTCACTCAGTTGCTTTTCTAGGTGCTGCAGTTCTTTGAGGCTCAATCCATCAAGCTCCTTACCCTTCATATTTCTACACAATTTGAGAATGTTATCAGAAAAAATCTGGAATCAGATTCTGATGAAAAATCAGCACACAAGAGAGAAAGAAAATACAGTGAGGTAGTTCCACTATTGGGTCATTTCATTGAGGCATTCACTAATGATTGTATCAGTTAGTTGCAATAGCATTGCTGATTAGTTATATAAAGTGTCAGTGAAACTTACGAGTATGCAGATCGAAGCTTTGTTATTTCATCCTTCAAAAGGTTTGTATCAGGCTCCATAACCGTAACCTATTGAAAAGTATGAACAATAACACTTCAAACTACATACTGAGAAAAATGAACTTAAAAGGGTTAGGAGTTTATGAAAAAAATTGTGATGCTTTAAGATATTAGAGGGAAAGTCTTAAATACATCTTTTGGGGGCACATCAATAGGTTGCTCTGCAGAATCCAATTCTGAGCCTTTCCTATACCTTGATAGGGTACGCTCCATGCTTCATAAATGAAACAAAATTCATTTAATCATAACAAAACATAAGCCTCAGATGGATCATGTAAACAGTTGCAAGAAGAGTAAGAGCATTTGAAAGTTGCTAAAAAGCCAGAATGAGCTTGGACTTGCAAATTGACATGAAGTTTGATGGAACAAGTTTTTCTATCACAATCCTGTTCTTGCTTTTAAAAAAATGGCATTTAAGTTTTAAAAGAAAACTAAAAGATATGTTTTATTGTTCCCATATTTAGTTCAGCTAAATTTTGGAGAAATAATCACTTATTTTTAGAATACTCTCAGGAAGCTCTCTAAATAAGTTAGTCTAAATATGGCTAATTGTCAATAACTGATTAAGGCAGAATTTGGACTAGAAAAGAAAGAAATAGAAAATTGTAGACCCTAATGTTATGGTTACTACCATAGATTTTTTTTTGGCATTAGGAATCTAGAATAGCACAAAATGGGATTCTTCAACTCATCAAACCAGATACATCATACATGAACACAACTCAGTTTCAGTACTTGCTTCTTCATTGATCCCATAGCCAAAAAATGCATGTAAGAGTATAATTCTATCTCTACCCCCAAAAATCTCTCTCTATCATTGCAGAGTTAGTTTTCTTTTATCCAATCTCATCACTCACATCTTCCACAAAAGATAAATTCATCAGAACCACACCTCTATCTTAAACCTTAACAAAAATCCAAATTCAAACATTTATCTGATAAAAACCCTCCACTTTTTTTTTTCCTGTAACAAAACCATTGTTCTCCTCTATAAACATTTCAATGGTTATCCAATATAAAGAACATTAAACCTGTTTACTTGGTCCACAAGTATCACCACCCCAAACAACTTTCATGAAAAAAAAAAAAAAAAAAAAAAAAAAAAATAAAAAAAAAAAACGAAAAAGAAAAAAAAAAAAAAAAAATACTAAAATGAATAA
>Ga0214543_1012011_pt1 | contig 11781 bp, 12 predicted proteins | sample CNSS2metaG_FD_160094 | JGI IMG/M metagenome (GOLD analysis project Ga0214543, IMG submission 160094) | Root nodule microbial communities from cowpea collected in UCLA plant growth center, Los Angeles, California, USA - CNSS2 | ecosystem: Host-associated > Plants > Roots > Nodule | place: USA...
CTTTTACCACACTTACTCAATAAATCCAATAATCACAAATCCTAATTAAATCAATCTTTAAGCATAGAAAATTCAATTAAATCCCCAAATTTAAATATTAAATGAGGGCAAAAATTTGAACTCATCAAGGACTTTCTATACCGGTTTTAGAAATGGTATTAAAAATAATTTTTTTATACCTGTCATGGAACCGATGTAGAAAGAGCAAACTTTCTATACCACCTGCATCTATACCGATGCTAGAACCGGTATAAAAAGCCTTTTTTAACCGGTATAAAAAGCTTATTTTACACTAGTGTTAGAGTCGCCACCATAATTTATTCTAGAAAACTATGGAAAACCAAATATACGGTCTGAAAGTCTAAAAGTCGGTTACACATAAATTTGCAAAAGAGATGTGTTTATTTTATATATTTATTTTTCCAAAAATAAGAAAATATTGAACAAACATATATTTTGAGTGAAAGGGACCCGACCAGGGTTAAAACCTTGGTCATACGTATTCTCATTAAAAATGAGAAATCAGGGCTACATAGTTCTTTATAAAACTATTTGAAAATGATTTGGCAAACCTTTTGAGTTTTGGAAAGTGAACCTAACAAGGACTTGCCCTGCTCCTACGTATCTCCATTCACAATGGAGAATCAAGGATCACGTAGTTCTTGATAAAACCTTATTAGAATATTTAGTGTCATGTGACGCGTGCGGCCGGGTTGACACCAAAAACATTTTATATATTTTGTATTTTTGAAAAAGAGTGTCGTGTGACGCGAGCGGTCAATTAGACACTAAAAAATTTCTATGATTTTTTATATTTTTGAAAAGGAATGTCGTGCGACGTGAGCAGTCGATTAGACACCAAAACAAGTTTTATAATTTTTTTATTTAAAAAGGAGTATCGTGGGACGCGAACGGTCGATTAGACACTAAAACTATTCTTATAAATTTTATATTTTAAAAAAGAAGTGTCGAGCGACGCGAACGATCGATTAGACACTAAAACTATTTTTACAGTTTTTATTTAAAAAGAAGTGTCGTACGACGCGAACGGTCGATTAGACACTAAAAGAAAAAATAAAAAATAAAGAAAATAATTTTAAATTTTTATTTATTCCTATTTTTATCATTTTTGAAAACTATTTTAATTTTTATTTCAATTTAAAATATTTTTATTATTTTAGAAAATGATGTGATTGAAATGTGAGATTTAATTAAAAAAATGGTAAAATTGGAAATAGAAAATGGGAGTGCATAAGTGAGTATGTGGGTGCAATGAGAAAAAAAACTATACACAGAAACAGGGTGCATAAAGAGAAACGCGTGGTGCATAAAGAGAAACACGTGGGGCATAAAGTAAACGCATCCTAGCCTACAAAAGGTAAATTAAAGGGATGGGGTGTGTGCTTTGTGAAAACGCAGGTACATAAGGTGAAATAAAACTTAATGTAAGGGGTATAGGGTTATTACATTGGGGAGTGCATGAAGTAAATAAATAAACAGAATCCAAATAAAAAAGGTGGGGATGCATAAATTAAATTAGGGAGGTGTGTGAAGAAAAAGTTAAATCTCCTAACTCTAATTAACAACAGGGGTGCACGAATTAACTATGGAGGTGCGTGAAGAAAAATTTAAACCTGCTAACCCTAATTTAAAACAGGGGTGCACAAATTAATTATGGAGGTACGTGCAAGAAAAATTTAAATATGCCCTAATTAACAAAATGCACAACACATGTTAATTAACATGAGACCTAAACCTTTCTTCATCTTCTTCCTTTCCACAAAACACCATTGCCGCCCCACGATTTCTAGACCACCGGCAGCGATGCGAGTCATGGCGGCAACAACGACAACGACAACCATTCTCGGATCCACCATCACCAACAACAATGACAACCACAAATTTTCACCTCCATCCTACGCTACATCCCTCATCGAGCCAACACCTATCCGCGACTTCAATAGCGCCAATAGCAGCGGTGCGACCTTAATGCCGCCAACGATGTGACCAACGCCAACACGTTATCACATTCATTGCATCATCCCTAAAATCCAAGACTGGTTCAACTATGACTCACCTTTCCCTTACCGCGACCACCATGGAAACGTTGGTGAGACCACCGCAAACCACCTTTACTAAAAGATTCCAGCACCAACCATGGCTGCCCCACGATTTCCAGAATATCAATGTTCACTGCGGAACCTCTATTTGCTTGCAGTAAATCAATTCCTTTCTATTTCTCTTCTATTTCAAATTAATTAAACCCAATTCTATTTTATTTCATCAATTTTCCCATTTTAATTGAATGATTAACGATTTCAGGCAACACTTGATGAAGGAATTTGCACTTTATACCATTAACGTACAACACCGATAGAATGAGGAAAGCATCGTATCAAAATTTGAAGATTGAAGATTGCGTACCTTATTTAATGTCTTAGCTTTGTGTTTCTATCTATTATCCCCTGTTCTTGATTCTGAATGTTGTTTATATTCTTTGTTGCACTATTGTTTCTATCATTGCTCCACTCTTTGCACTGTTGTTGTCCCGTGAACGAGGGTAGAAGAGGTTTGTAAGCTTCTGTTTCGTGAATGGAGAAGGATGCCTCTAAAAATGAGAACAAAACCGTGTATATCAGAATGTTGGTTTCAGTTTTTTTTTTCACGATCTGTCCAATGTGTGCAAGTGAAGTCATGGGTAGGAGATGAAGTAGAAGTTGAGATATGAATAAAAAATCGTTCCCTCCAATACTGCAAACAATTTTTATTTTCAATTTTTCTTTTAATTTTTTGATTTTTGAATTTTATTAATTAATTAAAAAACGAAATTATCTTTTTATTTTATTTTATTATTTAAAAAAACAAAAATATTATTTTACTCAACTCTTAAAAAACATAAATTAAAGAAACTTTTATTTTTTAATGTTTTAAATAATTTATTTTTACCTTTTCTTTTTTATTTAACACTTATTTTTAGAAACAATTTTATTCGGTTGGACAAAATTGGAAGTTGATAGCTGCCCCTCTTTTCTTAGATCTTACTAGATGATACAAAAAAAAGGTCATTTTCATATCACCATAGTAAAATATAAGAAAAGACAGAAACACTAATTTCATACACGCTAAAAAAGAAACCACATCAATGCAAACATTAAGAAAATTAATGCCCATTCCATCGGAGAGGTCCTTTATATAAACATACAAAATCAATGACCATTCCATCGAAGAGGGCCTTGATATGAATGATCGATGACCATTACCTTGCAGAGGGCCTCAATATGAAAGCACAGGAAAATCAATGACCATTCCATCGAAGAGGGTCTTGATATAGACAGATGAAATCAATGACCATTCATCGGAGAAGGCCTTGATATGAAAGATCAATTACCATTGCTTTGTAGAGGGCCTCGATATGAAAGCAATGAAAATCAATGACCATTCCATCGAAGAGGGCCTTTATATAAACATACGAAATCAATGACCATTCAATCGAAGAGCGCCTTGATATGAAAGATCGATGACCATTGCTTTACAGAGGGCCTCGATATGAAAGCACATGAAAATCAATAACCATTCCATCGAAGAGGGTCTTGATATAGACATATGGAATCAATGACCATTCCATCGGAGAGGGCCTTGATATGAAAGATCGATGACCATTACTTTGCAGAGGGCCTCGATATGAAAGCATATGAAAATCAATGACCATTCCATTGAAGATGGTTTTGATATAGAGATATGAAATCAATGACCATTCCATCGGAGAGGGCCTTGATATGAAAGATCGATGACCATTGCTTGGTAGAGGGCCTCAATATGAAAGCACATGAAGATCAATGACCATTCCATCGAAGAGGGTCTGATAAAAAAATGTAATTAAATGTATGATATCCTATTTTAGACAATATGAATGCATGTTATGCATGAATCACCTAGAACCCTTATCTTCTCATTTTTCTTTCCATTTCATCCTTAATCATTCATTCTTCATCATCATTTTTCATCTAATTTTTCATTTCATTTTTTCATTTTTTTCATTCATTCATCATCATTTTTTTAAGAAGACACATGTCTCTATAATTATTTGCTTTTGCCATCATCAAATTCAATGCATTCTCATAATTTGTTTTTCTCATTATCACCTCACACTCTATATAAGAATCACGAGGAATTAGACAAATCTTTGCGTGGAATGAGAGCACCATATGCCTTACATTCTCTTTTTTTATGCACAATACATCTCATGTATGTTTGAACCCATGGATAGATGTTACACATCTGACTCAATTTTGTGACAACAACGTGTTTCAATGAAAAAAACTTGTATCGAAAAGGATTGCCTCACTTTAAAACTTTTGACTAAATTTAACAACTGACTGAGTTTTTTTTCTCTCTTTTCCCTATTTTTCAATGATGTGTCATAAGCCAAATTCTTTTTTGTTTCTAAGTTATTCTCATGAACAAAATCTGACAGACATTTTTAATTAGTGTGGACTTTTATTAGCTTGTAACGTGGCTCAGGCTTAAGGGTTTTGAAAGAAATAGATATTGGAGGCCCAAATAAATTATTAGTGGCTTTTACATTTTATAATAAAGATCATTTGCAAGATCATCACTTCAGCTATCATCAAGGGTCTAGAACTTTTAAAGTTCTCTTCATTCTCAACTTTTCCTTCTCAAGTTCTTTTTTCAGCCATTCAGATTTCTTACTTTATGACTTTGTATTTTCAATTTTTGGCTTTTTCTATTGAAATGCGTTTTCACTTAATTGAGTCCTTGTAAAAGCCTTGCAATTCTTGACATGTTGATGATCCTTATTCAGTGGTATTTTGGAAAAAAATTATTATTTTTTGGCTCAAAGAGGGTACAATGGAAATATATTTTTCATCATTTTTTCGGATGAGAAAAAGATGGCCACATATCATTTCAAAACTTGACTGCCCCATTCTCTTTAGAGAGCTAACTCAGTGACAAAAACAAATGGCATCAGACACATATCACTATTTTTTTATTTGCGTGTATATTTATCTTTTTCTTCTCCCTCTTTTTTTTTTTAACTTTACTCATAACAACCTTTTTGGTCAAACAGGGCTATCAAAATGTGCCCCAGCGTACTATTTATGTTCTCTTTTCTTTGGCAAATCCTTTATCTTAGGGAAATCTTCATGAATTGGAGGATTCAAACAACATGAGTGTAAAATGCTTCAAAATAGGAAGTATTTGATCTGCTACCCTCAATGCCACAAAACATAGATGAACCATATCTCCTCGCGCTGATTAATTCTCTTCACTTTCTTTCGCCTCTTTTAGTGATGCACTGTATTTGCAATTGCATAGTCAAACAATTTGGACTTGTGATCTTCTTTGTTTATTTTGCTCACTTCCATGACACCCTTCGAGAACCACTTTGGGCTATACTGAATGACTTGTACTTCGTGATTTAAACCCATGGTATTTTATTTCAAAAAGCTCAGTGTGATGCCAAAAGACACTTACAAAAGAATGTAAAACATAATTATAAAGAAATAACAATCCAGACTTGACTACAATAAAGCATAATACAATGAACCATAAGAAACAATGTCAATATTTCCCAATCATTATCAGATCATTACACATAGAACTTCTTTACTGCATCCGAGTTGACAAGTAGAGGTAACTCTTCCCCATCCATTTTTGTGAGAACTAGCGCGCCACTTGAAAATGCCTTCTTCACTACGTATGGGCCTTCATAATTTGGAGTCCATTTGCCTCTGCGATATTTTTGTATAGGCAAAATCTTTTTGGCTTAAATAATGGTTTAGTCCTAGTTTCGTTCGATTTTTTCAATTTGGTACTACTTTTGTTTTATTTTTCAATTTGGTACTAATATTCATCAATTTTATTCAATTTGATCCTTTTCACTAACACCGTTAAAATAGTTAATGGATTGTGAACAGTAACTGCCACGTGTCATTTTGTGATTTTTTTGATTTTTTTGATTTAAAAATTTTTTATAAAGTTTTTTAAAAAAAAATTATTCAAAAAAAATATGTACACGTGTCAAGCTCATATCATGCCACGTGTCATTTTGTGATCTTGTAAAATTTTTTTTCAATTTAATTTTTTAATTAAAAAAAATTTCCACGTGTCAAGCCAATAGCACCCCACTTGTCAAGGTCAATTTTTAATATTCACTTTGGTCCTATTATTCGTTATTTGTTTTCAATTTCGTCCTATTTTTTTTTTAAATTTAGCATTTTTGTTTCTCTCCAAATCAAGACAAGATTTAGTTTGTCTATAAATGTTATATGGATATTCTTATTAAAATGCATATTTTTATTAAGGTTTAATCATGCCTTTGGTCCCCATTTTGGAGTCAAAATCTCAACTTGGTACCCAAATTTTTAAAAGTCTCAAATTGGTCCCCTTTTTTGTTAAAACGTCTCAGGTTTGCCCTTTCTGTTAAGTCTGAGTTGATGCCGTTAGAGGAAGTGCCACGTGTTAGTTCCTCGATTTTTTTTATTTTTGGATTTTTTTTTAAGAATAAAAATTTCACCACGTGTCAAGCTGTCATCGTGCCACGTTGTAGTGACAGAGTGATGTGGTAGTCACAATGTCAGATGTCAGTATTATGCCATGTGTCATTTCCTTAATCTCAATTTCGTCCCATTATTCTAATTTTTGTCTCAATTTAGTCCCTCTCCAAATTAAAACAAAAATTAATTTTTATATAAATGTTATACAAATATTTTTATTAAATTTGATATTTTTATTCAAATTGATATTTTTATTATATATTTTTAACATAGCTAAGTTTATTTATAATTGTGTTTCACATTCAACTTTTGTAACATCCAATTTCAGCAGCTTAAAACTAATAAAAATATGGAGTTTCATCATAGTTCCAAAACAGATAATCTAGTGTACAAAATATATTAATACACTCTTACAAAATATATGACTATAAAAATATATCACTTATACACTTAAACTAAACTAATAAACTCTATACTACTGACCACTGCTAAAGCTCCCACTGGAAACCTCCTCTTCAACACTAAAACGATGGCTCTTCATTCTCCAGAAGTGCCTTTGACACTGCAACCACATCTACTCCCACCGAATAGGTGATAATTGCAAAAGGAAACATACAACACAAGACAGGAACACAAAAAGAAGGGGTAAGCTGATCTGATTAAGGAATCATGCAGTTCAATTATAAACAGACACCATGCAACCTTTCTCATTATCACCAGAATCATATAGACCACCACAGCACATATACAGGACTCTAGACTCAATATCCGGATTATGTAAGCGACATTGAATCTCTTGGTGGCTTGCACCTGTGACGGTTCCCAAACTCTGCAAGTTTGGACACAAGGGGTTATCACCCAACCACTCCCAAGGTAAGTCCCCTTTGCGTCTGTGACTGAATCGGGTCCACAGACTAGGACCTCCTGCTACTCCTCCTGACATAATCCATTATGCTCTACATGAGCCTTAATTGTTATAGGAGCGTCAGGATACCAACCAAAACTGAGTCCTTATGTCCTTACATACACTAAAACATTCCTCCTAGAATTTCCCTTGAAATCCTAGTTCAACCACTTCTTCTCATATTCCAACTTCATGCCATTTCACCACACATATTACCAGTCATAACAATTCATACATATCGTAACTAAGTTCACATTTTAACATTTAAACATAGCTTCATCCATTAGAAATAGAGAAATAACACTCAGCTGCAGAGGTTCTCGCCCAAGTTGGAAGGTCTCGCCTAGGCAAAAAGGTTCTCTCGCTTAGGCGAGTCATTCTCGCCTAAGCGAGGCTCAAAACAGAGAACAACCCAAACTCTAGGCGAATTCTCGCTCAGGCTAAGCTGTCTCGCTTAAACGAGAGTGACTCTCCCTCAAGCGAGATTGGCTCGCCTAGGCGAGATCTCGCGCAGAGACAGGGGATGAGTTTCTGGTATTTTTGCTCAGGCGAGAGCTGCTCGCTTAGGCGAAAATACCATATTCAAAATTTGTTCTCATATGCAACAGTAAAGAAATCTAGCACAATCCAAGCATACACTCAATTACACAATTCAAGCACTTATACAACAATCAATCATGCAATTCAAAGTCATCAGAATGATTTCTAGATGAAATTCAAGTACAACAGTTAGCTTCCCTTACCTGTTATCCTGTTTAGACAACTTTATAAACGTCAACGCCTTAAAAATGTCAACACCTCTAACTCCACAGGATGCTCTATCTACACATAGAAACATCACAAGAACGATCAGGACATACCGTTATGATCACTGATCAGTAGAGACTCATACTGATGATTAAAACGTCGCATGCAAGCGGAAGAGGGCTTGCATGCAACAGAAAACAGAAAAAGACTAAAAAAAAGAGTGGAAACTCAACTTATGCGAACGGAGAAACTGATCGGTCCAATTTGAAAAGCTCGCCGAGAGGATCAATCCTATGGTCTCGGTTCTTCAATCAGACGACCAGAGAGACAGAACCTCTAGAGAGAAGTCAGAGAACTCTAGAAAAGTGGTTTCTAGAGAGATTGTGTGTTTTAAAATAATGAAACTCGTTTATAACAATTCTATTTATACTAAAACCTTTTAATATTAAAATAATCGAGTCTCACTATTTTTAAACCACTATCACTTTTAAAACGCCATTTTCTAGGGTCTTACATTCTCCCCAACAAGAAAAATTTTCGTCCCCGAAAATTCACTCGTCAGATAGAAAGAAAACCATGCTCTCCTCATGTTCTCTACAACAACCACCTAGACATGACTAACTTAACGATTGCAACAGCTAAACTGACTGAAAACTCTGCCTCTGTGCTAAGCGATATATGTTTAACAATATAGATTGGATTAGTCACTACTTTCAAAGTAACTTTCCACCTTCCACCTTAAAACTTGAATGATCATTGACACCTAACCAACCCACTTATGTCTGATATGCTGACCCACCTTCCATATGTTCTCCACTACTTCTAGTAGGTGTTTACCAAAATGTAAAGATTTGCAACCGATCTCAACCTAGAACGCGATTGTTATCACTTCTCATTATCTAGTTTCTTCCTTGAGGTACCACTCATCTGACTTGGTCACACACAACTTCATAACATTCTTGACCACCCTATCCACCACCATCCTCATGACATCATGTTTCTCATACTGACTTTGACCAGGGCAGCAAAGTCCATAATAATGCTATCCCACTTCCAGAGTAGACCCTTCACTTGCGGCAACAACGACCCCAAATTCTGACACTTTCTCAGCATTTTATTAAACCCTTTAATCTTCAACCATCTGTCCACCAATTCTTACTCTTCATTGTCGAACCAACCACTGCAATTCTCTTTCCGCTTAAAACATATACTAGCACTTTTCCACTTCTACGGTGATAGCACAACTCAAAACCATAACTTGATTTTGCTCTCTCGTTTCCTATCCATTTCCCTCTATGCAACTCCATACTTCTAGCTGTTGATGATCACTAAACATCTTTAACAAATCTTCATAACACTGACACATCTGTTGTTTTAGAGAACTCACTACCACATCAACCACCAGGTTAAGAGTAAGATACCCCCTCTTTTTCTGTTTTCCCACTATTGATAAGTATATCCCACCATTATTCCGCTGCGTCACTCTGATCAACAACCATTTTCACATATGAGGTGTTTAACCACAATAAACTGCAAAAGAATAATCAATCATTAAAGCGCCGATCATGTTTTTCTTTAACGTCTTGACGACTCTCTTCACACTTGAGAAACTTGTCATGAAACCTTGATAATAATTTGCTTGTAAAACCTTACTTAAAGTCACTCTTAGAACTTCCTTTCCCTTAACACATTTTCCACTCATCTTAACCACTTACAGTCGTAGATCTTAACATATAATTACTTCTCTTTCCAAACTTTGTTAGACTAGATTACTAACGATGATACACTGCGATTAAACCATTGCTTTTCTAAGGACTCCTCCACCTGTTGTCTTGACTCCACACTTTTAGCAAAACCATCCAATGTAAAACTATTGATACTGGTTACGTTTCATATATCAATGCCATAATGAATCCCACCGCTTGTCGGTGATTGTTCTAACATCTGCTTCATAACATAACTAAAACTACTTCACCATTGAGATCCCTTGCATATGTTCTTCACGGCCTTTACTAGATAAACACTCATACCGGTAACACTCTGTCTTCACTTTTTAACTTGTTCCATACATTGATGCACAACCATTTACTCACCTTCTTGAAACAAGGAACATCACTTCCTATGATACCACATTCCACCAAAATGAGCTTGGAAAACAACCAAGTCACCCTTGAGATTTATGCTCCCAAACCTTGTAAAGGAAACAATTTAAGTTAACTTTGAATTTGAATCATTTGATCACCTCGAAACATACCACACGTCCTAGAAATATTTACTTGTTCGCCATAGAAGAAAAACTACTAGCTCAAACTCCAACTCTTCCTTGCAGTTAACCATGACTCATTTACCATATTGACGACACCAAGGTTTTATGATCACGAACGAAACCAAAACTCATATCCCAAACACCACCTTCTGAATTTGATAATTTGCACTAATAGCTTAGCACCAACTATCATAGACACATTTCCAACTATTTAGGATTTTTCTTCTCCTTTCATTATTTACGGTACTTTGCCTTCACTAGCTTTTATCGTTCCCACAAGATCGAACTTAACGGTTCACTTCTTCTTCCCACACTTGAATTTCTCTACCTCAGCCCAAAGTCAATGCTTATGCTCATGAATTACTTTTCCTTGAAAAATTCTGTTGTCTACTGAAAAGATCCAAGCATCTCCTTCTGATTATTGAACCTAATATGAAACCTTTATGCCACTTCATTCTCGTCCACATACTATTTCTCTTTCTACTTAAGAAACATCATCTTACCTAACTGATCCGCAAACTCTGATATGTCTTAACCTCCCACTAGGGATTTGTCGTCTTTTTACACTTCACGATCTTTATCTTTCTTAGCTTGCTCGATGCCAAACAATGTCATTATTTTCTGTAACCTAGGATCTACCAACTGTTTCTCCTCCACCAATCCAATAAAGCACTAGATATGGTCTTACGACTATATCTAATGACACTTCTCTTAACATTGTATGTGTTTGGATAACTCTGAACCTCATAATTGCCGGGATGTAGAACCAAGATGATATTCCCCAAACATTGTTGCGCTGACATACACTGATATTTTCCATATTTCTAACCTCTGAACTCAAACCCTTTTGAAAAACTTGTGATATTTGATCTCATGAGCCTGCCCTTGAAGCTTCCTTAGTCTAAACATTGATGCTAAATTTTAACCTCTTTATCCAGTCTACTAACCCAAAGCTTAACTCTCCTCGCTCAACGATCTACTTCATACAACAAACCTATATCCTTGAGACAGAAAGTTATCTCAAAAGCTATATCCAACCCTCACAAAGGTAAGCAGGTCAAGTTGACGTTGAATCTGCATTTCTCTATCACTATAAACACTAAACACAAACCACAGAGGTGCAACAAACAAACGTGGACATAGAAAGCAAAACTCTAAGATCTATTGATAGCCAAAACTTTTCTCTATCTCTCTTATTTTCTCAAACCAGTAAAATTAAGAAAGGAAAATAATCTTTGATCTAGTCATGAGTGTGCACCCTCATTACTTTATCAAGACGTTTTCTGTTCTTAATACTTTCGGTTTCAAAGACAAACTCTACTAAACTCGAACTCCAACACAAAAAA
>Ga0214543_1012012_pt1 | contig 11781 bp, 5 predicted proteins | sample CNSS2metaG_FD_160094 | JGI IMG/M metagenome (GOLD analysis project Ga0214543, IMG submission 160094) | Root nodule microbial communities from cowpea collected in UCLA plant growth center, Los Angeles, California, USA - CNSS2 | ecosystem: Host-associated > Plants > Roots > Nodule | place: USA...
AATCAACATGTAAAATTGTTGTTTATTGTGAGAATTTTAAGCAACGGTTTTAAAAATATTGTCATACTAAAAACCGTTGTCTATTACCTATAGCTACACTCACCTATACCACGCCTAAAAAATTGTGATCTAATCTTTAGACCACGGTTTTTATAATTTATATCATAATTTTATGTTGTTGTCTAAAGTGATTTTTGTTGTAGTGAACCAATTTAGAGATCAATTCCTTTAGTATTCAAAACATTGTTAGTTAATGTTAGTGATCAATTTAAATATTATTTTATAATAGAAATTATTTTAGTTACAAAGATAGAGACCAATTATTCATAATCAAAACTTTTTAGTTACCAATAATTTTTAGTTTAGAAATTCATACCTAAATTGGTCATTATACTAAATAATTACTTTTTTGTCACTAAAATTGATCATTATTTAAGGATTTCTTGTAGTGTAAGAATTGGACTATAGGTCTAACTTGATCACACAAACCTCTTAAGGTGTAGTTTGCACTCATTTATATATTATAAATCCACTTTATTTATAGTCGATGTGAGATCTCTAACACTCGCTCACATCAAGACATGTATATCTCGATTGTGAAACTAAACATTAATGAGTGGTTTGATAGCGGACAATAGAATAGATCCAAGAACAACAAATATTATTATGATAGGTTTAATATGATCAGTGGTGGCTCTAAACAAAAAATTGTGGAGGGGCCAAAGTAATATGATTCTTTGATTATTAGATTAGATCATTAGTATAATGCTTCAAAAAATTATTCCTCAATCTGATAAATTGGATAATTAGATTGGATCATTAGTATAATGCTTCAAAATATGAGAACAATTGAATAATCATATTGGATCGTTACTATAATATTTCAAAACATTGGAACAATTGGATAATTATATTGGATCATTAGTATAATGCTTCAAAATATGGGAACAATTGGATAATTATACAAGATCATTAGTATAAGGCTTCAAAATATGTGAAGTAAAATCTATCTTGTTTCATCTTTAACAATAGCTTCTCTTTTATCACTTTTAAAGAATGAATCTATTATTTTATTCTTCATCATTATACATTTCTTTTGTAAATAATATTAAAAAATAACTTATCATAATCTAATAAACAATTGAGAGACGTAATTATTAAAATAAAAATATATTATAGTCAAATCACAATTAAAAATCGATTATGTAAAAACACATAATACATTATTTCTTCTATATTCATAAAAAATGAATATACAAAGGCTCATGAGATAAAAAATAATGATAATAACTATTAAACTGATATTTCATTATCAAGTGACACAAAATAGAGTTACTTTCTTTCTTTAAGAAAGGAATAGAAAAATCACAAATGAGAGCAAAAATAATGAGTTTGTGCTGCCTAACTTCCTCTTTTATTCAAAAACAAAAAGAAAACTTAGAGTGAGAGATGAGTACAATTGTGTGAAAAAGTAAAAGGATAATGAGAATGAAAATAATAAATATCTTAATAAATATTTGGTTTAATTACTCTTTTGGTTCCTATTTTAAAAAATGTTAATTTGGTCTTTCAGATTTTTAGTCTCAATTTGATTCTGATTTTTTAGTCGTAATTTAACATTTTTGGACGAAAACAGAGACAAAAAAATAATTAAACCTAAATATTTTTATTCTTTATTATATTTGATTATTTATTAACATTAAATGTTGTACTTTTGTAAAAGAAATAAAATAACATAATTTAATTTCCATCAATTTCTAAAATTACTACCTATATTTAAAAATTTCACAAATACATATCTAATTTTTAAAAAATTCAGAAAAAATTGGGGAGGGGAGGGCTCCTTCCCGTCCCTTAAATAATTCGCCACGTGACTTTGATACTATGTGAATTTGATACCATCTAAGTGGACTTTAAGACTTTCTTAATCCTATAAAATCAACTTGTAAAGTATGATTTATACCTATTCATATACTGTAAATCTATTTTATCTTTAATTAATGTGGTATTTTATTTGTTAAGAACTAATTTCTAAGTTGAGAACTAATATGCTTGGTTTTAAAACACCAAATTCCCTAACTTGATCAAATCTTGCAAAAGTGATAGTTATTGTGTTACAAAATTTCACTAATATTTCCAAAAGCAAACAAACATTTCCACACATTTTAAGCAGTTTGAAATGTGAGAAAGAACATATATTACACAAATAATATGCAATCCCTAGTGTATAATCAACTTTGATAATTTCAAACCAAACAATTTTAAGTTAAAAAACAATTCAATAACAAATTTTCAATCCAAAAACATATATCATGCCTTAATCACTTTAACAAAAACTTCAATTTTATTTAATTTAATAAAATATTCTACAACTGACACAGTTTCTAGTTATAACAAATTTATTATTTCTGTATAATGCATCTAAGATAATTTTCTTTACCTAACATTTACTCATAGTGTAAGTAAAAGATCAACAACTTAAAACTATCAAAATCAAGTCACCTATAATTCTAACCCTAAAAACATAAATAAAAAAGAGAATTAGTCGAGAGAATAATTTTTTTAACTAATATGAAAAATGAATTGATCAAAAAAAAGATTTAAATGATAAAAAATAAATATATTATAAAAAGTAAATTTACTCTACATCAACTGATTTCTAATATGATTTGATTGTGAAAAAATACAGACAAAAAAAAATTAAAAGATGAAAGAAATAATGACAAAGAAATAGGAAGATGCTCTCAATAAAAACAAAAGGAGAAAAAAGAAAAAGAAGAAGAAGAAAGTACAATGAGAAAGATGAGGAAAAAAATAGGTCTCATCTACCCAATATATCTCACACTTATTTTTCATTTTTTGATTTTTCCTAAAAGACGAAAAAAATAAAAACAATTAATCTTTTCATACTTACGTGATATATTCTCCATTTCAAAATAATGTTTTGACCAGTTGCTAATTTTACACTTATAGAAACCCTATGACTCACATTTTCATCTGAATGAAGTTATATATCTACACGAGAGGTAATTAAGACCGAGTAAACCTTTCTTTACTTTTGGGTACAAATAAAATGAGGAGCTGATAATGCGATGCCATGTGGAACACGAGATTATGGCATTTAATTCCAAAGGCTGGATTCCATGTTTTCAATTTTCATTTCTCAGCAACTTGTGAAGAAGAAGATCTCCACTTTGTTACCGTTTTCAACGTTAAATCATGTTTAAATACTTTTCAATAATATGATATGATTAGGTCTATATAAGGTGCTCTTGTCAGAGGAAATTACGTTCACTTCCCACATCGCAAACTTAGGACAGTGTCTATGGCGGCTGCTCGTGGATGCACTATATGGAATTCATGTCACGTCCATAACTAAAAATGATTATTAAATTATTAATCAAATTTCAAATAAAACAAACATCCTAAACTGCGTCAAAGATGAAATCGAAGGTTAGAAGAAAACCATGAAATAACTGAATCTTGTTGATACGATCGTGAAGCACGAGGTGAGTTAGGGCTGATTCCTGTTCCGATAATAGCCGCTAAGTGAGACGCGTTTGTTTTGGCACTGCATGCTTAAAACTCATTTATTCATGTTTCATGTTTGACCTTTGTCTCTTCCCAATAATGCTCACATAATCACAAACTTGCATTGGATCCATCAACAAATCTCGTGCTTTGTGTTTACAAAGCTACTACAACCACATAATTAACCTTATCACCAATTCTATTACATCTTTTGACAATAAAGTAATTACCCTCATTCCGACAATTTGTCTTCCTTCAAGAGTCTACGGGTAAAGTTTATTACAATGAGTTTGGAATACAATCATAATATTATTATATTGTTTTCACCATCCAAGTTTCAACAAAAAAGATAACATGAAGGTGAACTTTAGTCCAAGTCAAACAAACATACATGTTTTACCACTTTGTAAAAGTCATAACTATATATGATAGAAAAATATGATATTAGTAAAATATTTCACTGTACTCTCACAAGGAAAATTAAAAAATAAAAATAAAAGTTTTGGATATACATTCGCCTTATGTCAAACTTGGTGGTACACTGATAAACTTTTTAGATAAATCTCCATGAAAAATATATATTTTTGGTATGGACAATTAAAGTTTATAGACGCGGAAAAAACAATATTGCTTTTATTGAAACTGTCCCATCAATTTCAACATTTGTTGAAGTTGAATAAGTTTTTAACGTATTTAGAATTGTCAACAATGAACACAAGTAGCATCATGAATTAAGAAGGGATGTGAATTGATTTGGATTTTAAGGAAATTTTGGCATCATAGCCATGTTTGGACTTATATTTGGAATGAGTAGTATTTCTCACTTTTGACAATAGCAAAAACTTTCTTTGAGTCCATAATGAACACAATTATGCATTCCATATACACTAGCAAAAAAGGTGTAGACACGTTCTCTATCAATTTCTTTTTTTGTCCACCTTGTATAACTTGAGGTTGTGTGAACAAAATTAGATAATTGACATTATCATATTTTTAACTTTTAGAATTTAGCATGGTAAATCCCTAATTTGTATTTGTTTACGGAACATTATATTTTCAACCAAATCAATCAATTTAATATTTTTGAACCATTTATCTTATCTTTTTTCCTTTCATTTACAACTTCCTTAATTAGCACAAATTTTATGGTGTAACATAAAATCTCCAATCGATGGTTTGTTAGAAATTAGGTATTTAAATATATAGAATACGATTATAATCTAAGAACAAAATCCATTTTCCTAGTCGCCTAAAAGAAAATCATCACGGTTTCAGTCCACAGAATTTCCACTCATTATAATTGCTTTTCAATCCATTAGGACTTGTTGATAATGCCACGATATTGAATTTCTTCGTTTGAACTTTTACTTTTGCTTTTGTTTTCGTTTTTTGAAGTTATCTTTCTTTATCAGAAAAATATACTAAATTAGGGAAATAATTTTTCAAATTTACCAAAGTGGATATAGATTTTAAGAAAATCAAGTCAAGAAAATATTTAGAATTGATGTTAAGAGGTGAAATGAATATTGCGTGATGATTGAAAATAAATTCATTTATTCATTCTATTACTAACTACTAAATTAATCGGTGACTTGGAAACAATATGTTAACAAATTTACTAATTATACGACAGTTTATTATTATAAATAAATACGTTTTAGATGAAAATGTGACAGTGTTATTTAGCATTAAGTAATTTAATTAAGTGTGTGTATATATAATAAACTTATTACACAATAATGTATATTATAAACTTCATTGTATATCTTTCTAAATAAATTAAAAAGTTTATTATGGTATATTTCTTCGCAAAATTTTTCAAAATATCTTAACAATTATAAAATTTATCAAAGCTTGACTTTGTTCTGGGAAGTAATGCTTGTACACACATGGTCGGGGGCAAAAATTAATCACCCTTAACGAGTATCACATCCAGAACTTTTAAGTATTTAACTATTTGTTTAAGACAAAATTGATTAAGATTGTCCATATTAATTAATTGAAACTAAGTGATCCATTCTTACATGGTAGTACTTATGACTTAATATGTACATAAGACAATAAAGAAAAGAATAAAAGAGAGAAAAATAGACACAAAAGTTTAAGATGGTTTGACGTATAATGTATATGTCTACGTCCACGACTATTCTAGGAACATATACTACTTGTATAAAAATATTTTAATTAGAATATTTTCAAGCATTAATATGACTATATTCGGTGTAAATAGAATTGAGTTGGGTAAAATAACACTTTAGTAAGTGTATAATTATTTCATTATCATGTATCAAATAAATATAATTATTTCATATATTATAAAGAATGTTAATCGGTGTCTTAATAATACTGATTAAAAAAAATAATTAACGTACATTGATTTTATATTTTTACATCCTTAATTAGTTGTCACAACAGTTAATTTGATTTATCTGTTTTTGGAAATTGCAGAATAGTGGTTGGTAACACAATGAGTCGACTATGAAAGTCAACGAAAATAAGAATATATTGTGTAGTAATTATTACTAATATTGAAAATGTGATTCCATGTAGCTGATGAGAAGATTGAAAAGAAAATGATTTTATGTAGATTATGAATGTTGAAGCAGGAGACCAAGGGACCAAAAGGAATAGACAAAAGATGATAAGGTTTATTGTCTCCTTATTTTATTCATCACATTCAACTCTTAGTTTTTCTCTCTCAGACACTCAAACCATGGGTATCGGCTTTTGTTTCGCTACAACATAAGGTCAATATATACTTTGTCTTTTTTTACTTCATAAATCAATCAGTAGACACAATTACAAAAATGCAGACATTTTCACAAATCTCGTAATAAACCAAAATTAAAGCGTAAAAAACACTAACAATGTGATAGATTTTTCATGTATCATAATAAATAGTAGAAACATTACATTGTATTTCATACTTTTTATAAAAGGAAGATTTAAAATACTTTCCTAAAATGACAAGATTCACAATTTAAAACTGAAATATATTTAAGACTTTGAATCATCATCTTCAACTCAAACAAATTTAGGTGGCCAAAACGATAACAAAAAAGTAAATTTTGGTACTGAAGGTTAAGGAGTAATATATAATAGTGAAGGTTTTACATTATTGAGTGTATATAAAATGTTTTAAGAGGAGTAATATATATACACACAAAACTAACCCTAAAAGCAAAAAATAAATGGGCTTAAAACATGGGTCTATGCTAACATTCTCTCAAACTCAGAATGTTACGACTAAATGCAATGCATTGACAGTTTGTCAAATAAAAAATAAAAGCGTAAAACAAAGTGCGACTTAATAAATATATATGTAATCTGTAGAACCAAAAGAACAAATGGTAAAGATATAATGCCAAGTTAAACATAATAACGGGTAAAATGACAATATGTTTCAATATGCTCGATTTGCTTATGAAAAATAGAGTTGCGATCAGATGCAACCTGAAAAATTGCAAAATAGACTTAGGACTTAGGGATTAGGAAAGACAAACTACTTCTCAATCATAAAATTTGCGAAAGAGACTTAAGGTTTAGGAAAGAGAACTACTGTAAGCATCTCTTCTCAATCATAGATCGTTTGAGATTTTTGATACAATATAGAAAAAGAAATATAGGAAGAAAGAGATTGTATATTATTAAGTGTATATTACAAGAGGTGTGATATATATACATACAAAGTTAACCCTATAAGTCAAAAGTAAATGGACATAAAGCATGAACCTATACTAACAAAGGTCATAAAATAGGTTGAAGAAGAAGTCAATTGACTCAAATAGATTAAAATGTAAGAAGAATAAAAGATGCAGAAGACAAAAATTTAAATTTAGTGAAAGAAACTTTGTCAATCCTTGATATGTCACGTTGGATTCATTGAGAAGAGTAATAAAATGAGTAACTTTTGGGAAGGAAATGGAAGAAAATGAAGAAATTTTACCTTATCAAGGCACTTGAAGGTTTTAAAAGAATTAGCACACGTGTATTTATTTTATAAATATTTTAATAAAATTATAAAAATTAAATACTATAATATAATTTTAATTTTAATTTTAATTTTAATTAAAAATAACTCAATGAAATATAAATTAAACATAATTGGAACTGAAAAGAAAATATTTCACCTATAATCTAATTGAACCATTAGATTATTAGTATCATGCTTCGTAATTTGTAAAAGAGTTTAATCTATTTTTTTTAATTTTATTTTTCATCAATATATCTATTTTTTTTAAGTTTAAGATAAAAAAAATAATTTATCATAATCAAATAAAAAAATTAAAATAAGTGATTACTAAAAAAAAGTTTATGATAATTAAATCACAATTAAAAATCAGTTATGAAAAAATATAACACATTATTTATTCTTTTACATTCATAAAAAATGAATATACAAAGGCTCATGAGATTAAACAGATAAAACTAACTATTAAAAATGATATTTCACTATCAAGAGAGACAAAAAAAATTACTTTTTTTTTCAAGAATGAAAATAAACAAATGAAAAATTAGAGTAAAAATATTAAGTTTGCGTCTAACTTACTTTTTTCTTCATTAACAAAAAAGAAAACATGAGAGTGAGAAATGAGTAGAGTATCTAATAAACTCAATAGACAATAAGAAAGAAAATATAAAAAATATCTTTATAAATATTTTTATTCTTTATTATACCTTATTTTAAATTAAATTTTGTGTTATAAAAGAAATAAAAAAATATCTAATTTAATTTCCATCAATTCTCAATATATATTATATATATTTTAAAAATTTAAAAAAAATTTAAAACTTTGAAATTTGGAGAGCCCTTAGCACCATAATAGGAGGACAAGGACATAAACAAGTCCAAGAGGCATCATCAATGGGACGAATAATAATAGTTTGATGTTGTTTCGACACTGAGAAGGTGGGGTGTGGGAGGCGTATGCCTAATGAGACTAGTGACAAGTGAGAAGTGGTGGTGCATCAAACAAATTTTGAGCTGATGACCACCAAACATAGCAAGCGCTCCTTAAGGTGCACTTAAACCTGACTTCACCGAAATAAATATAGTGACAATAGTGATGATGACGATAACGAATGTTAGAGACGATGAACAAATATAAATATAATTATTGATACCAACCAAGATTAATAAAGATAAATAAGATGGGAAAATAGAGTGTATTCAACTTATATAATTAGACTCTTATTTAAAGGAAAAAAAAGAGATAAAACTCTTATCTATAACTTATTAAAGTTTGGTTCACATACAAGAAAAAAAATTTACATCTTCAATAGATTGATAATTAAAAATAAAAAAGTATATATATATATATATATATATATATATATATATATATATATAAAGTGTATTAATCGGATAAAGCTAACTTTAAACTAATATTTCACTATCGCGGAAGACAAAAGAGAATTCCTTTTTTTTTCGAGAATGGAAATAAACAAATAAAAAATTAGAGTAAAGATGGTGAGTTTGTATCTAACTTATTTTTTTCTTCATAAACAAAAAAGAAAACATATGAAAGTGAGAAATGAGTAGAGTATCTAATAAACTCAATAGACAAGAAGAAAGAAAATAAAAAAAAAATATTTATAAATATTTTTATTCTTCATTATACCTTATTTTAAATTAAATTTTGTGTTATAAAAGAAATAAAAAGATATCTAATTTAATTTCCACTAATTCTCAATATATACACTACACATATTTTAAAATTTTTAAAAACTTTAAAACTTTGAAATTTTGATAGCCCTTACCACCTATTAGATATGTATAAGCCATGAGAAGGAAAAATATTAAAGAGATGTATTTGATGAAAACAACTCAATAAGAGCTTGCTTACTGATTTATTAGAACCTTGTTCAATTATAAAGTACAATGTCCACTCGTATAAAGGGAAAAGTAAAACCTAATAAAATAGAATATTTGATAATAATAAAAGAGAATCAAATATATGATATCTCTATCATTATAAATAATAGCAGAAGATATATAATATCTTTATCACCCCTTCTCAAGGTGGGCATGAAGATTGTAAAGTCCCAACTTGAAAGTAACAACTTGGAAAGTAGAAGGATGTAATGACTTGGTAAACATATCAGGTAAACATATCAGCAAATTGACGTGTAGAAGGAACATGGAGAAAGTGAATAAGGTCATCAACAAGCTTTTGTCGAATAATATGACAACAATTTCGCTATTCGCATTGCCAAGAATCTCACTTTTCATGAGAGAACCAAGCATATAGAAGTGTTATGAAGGATAAGATTGCCCAAGACAATGGTACCCGAGAATTTAGCAATGACAGTGTTTTGGTTGGGTAATTGTATAGAAATAGGAGAAATAGGTTTGAGATTTTGAAATAAAGATTTAAAAGGAAAAATATGGTCAGTAGCACCACCATCTAAAATCCAAGAAGAAAAGAGAAAAACAAAACCTGTGGGTTTGGTACTACATTGATGAACAACAGTTGTGGGAGAAGAATCATTTTGAGATGGCTGGATCAAGGTGAGAAGAGCTTCATACTACTTTCTAGAGAAACCAAACTGAGCTTCAGCTTTGTCATCCTTCCTGGCACAAAGATTGACAGGATATAAGGTGGTATCAACCATACTAGCATAGAGCGTGGAAGAAGGAGGATGGACTTTGGTGTTTTGGTGATAGCCTTGAGGCAGGCCATGCTTAATCCAACAATTACCAGATGTGTGATTGGTTCGGTGACAATGGTCATAATACTTGGGATTGCGACCACCAGATCGAGCAAAGCGTCCCTGTCCATGATTGCCAAAGAAACCACCGCGAACATGTTGCCCATGTCCCTCGTGAAAGGCAAGATTGACAATAGACTATTGAGAAGTAGAATAAAAAGTAGCCTTAAATTCACGTTCTTGTTGAAGAATAAAAAAGAAATGTTTTGCCATGGCAGGAAATCAACAAGAAAGGACAAAATGCGGAAGGCGATTTAAATGTGATACCATATTAGAAGTCGATGTTGTAGGGTTGAGTTAGGCTTAAAACCCACTTCTAACACCACCAGAATAGGAGGACAAGGACACAAACAAGTCTAGGAGGCATCATTAATGAGACGAATAACAATAGTTTGATGTTATTTTGACACCGAGAAGGTGGGGTGTTGGAGGTGCACGCATGATGAGATGGCAAGTGAGAGTGGTGGCACATCAAACCAATTTTGAGCTAATGATCACCGAATATGGCAGGTCCTCCTCAAGGTACACCTAAACCTGACTTCACCGAAATAAATATAGCGACACTAGTGATGATGACGTTAACAATGACAATGAATGTTAGAGACGATGAACAAATATGACTAAAATTATTGATACCAACCAAGATTAATAAAGATAAATAAGATGGGAAAATAGAGTGTATTCAACTTATATTGTTAGACTCTTATTTAAAGGAAAAAAAAGAGAGACAAAACTCTTATCTATAACTTAAACCTTATAGTTTGGTTCACATACAAGAAAAGAAAATACATCTTCAATAGATAGATAATTAAAAAATTCAAAAAAAAATATATAAAGTGCATTAATAGAAACTAAAAAACTAAAAATAGTTGGACAATTGCCCCGCAATATTGAACGTGTATTTGTCTCTAATGTACATTATTTTTATTTAGCGGTAAAGTAAAACTATATGGGTTAGTTAATATTTTCAAGGCTTAAATATACATTTAGTTCCTATTTTTGTTGATTTTATTCAATTTGGTCCCTATTTTCGTTTTATGTTCAATTAGGTCCTCATTTTCATCAAATTGTGGTCAATTTGGTCCTTTTCACTAATGGTGTTTAAATAGTTAACGTTTTTGAACAGTATATGCCACGTGTCAGCTCCTGGTTTTTTTTATTTTTTTTTAAATCTTTTTAATTTCAAAAAAATGGTCCACGTGTCAAGTCACAATTGTGCCACGTGTCAATGTTGGTGCCACGTGTCAGTTTGTGGTAGTATTATTTTTTTTGTTCAATTTAGTCGCTATATTCGTTATTTTTGTTCAATTTAGTCCTAATTTTTAATAAAATAAATCAATTTTGTCCTTTTCAAATTGACACTAAATTTAATATCTTTTATACAAATTATATTAATATCTTTTCTAAAATTAACCTTTGAATTTATTATTTTTTAAATTCAATTATAAATTATTAAATTTAATTATAAATTGAATAAATTCTTATATTTAATTGCTAAATAGAATATAATTATTTAAAATATTATAAGAATATAATTAT
>Ga0214543_1012018_pt1 | contig 11777 bp, 4 predicted proteins | sample CNSS2metaG_FD_160094 | JGI IMG/M metagenome (GOLD analysis project Ga0214543, IMG submission 160094) | Root nodule microbial communities from cowpea collected in UCLA plant growth center, Los Angeles, California, USA - CNSS2 | ecosystem: Host-associated > Plants > Roots > Nodule | place: USA...
ATATTTATATATTTATAAAAAATATATATATATATATATATATATATATATATATATATATATATATATATATATATATATATATATATATATATATATATATAATCTCCCTGCCAACAGGGCATTAGGTAGTAGAGACACATTTCAATAAAGTATGAGACCATCCCTAAATAAAAAAGCGTAAACCATCAAAGGAAATTCTGACATAGCTCTCTATATATATTGTAAATAAGATTAGTGGTATAGACATTATCTTAGTCAATTTTATTTAGATCTTAATTAAAAATTCATTATAGATAAAAACAATGTAATCAGTTAGATTTTTCATTTGTACAGATACTAATTATCAGCTAAACAAATAGACCTTCTACATTTATATATAACGCGGTAAAAAACTTACATTAGGAATAACTTAAAATTGTATAGTTTCTAATTTAAAATTATTTATTTATTTTTTAAATAATAAACCGCTAATTCTATTTTTTATATAATTTAATACCCTTTTTCTTTGAAAACAAATTAAATTTTGTAGTGATTTCCAATCCTTTAAAAATAATTACAATTAAAGCACCACCTTATAATTATAAATTTATTTAGCTAATGATTATAACGATAAGTAAGATAATAATCTTTTAGGAAATAAAGAAAAAAAAACGCTAGTTGCAACACGCTTTAACTAGATCAGGTTTGACAAAACTAGGCAATAAAAAATTATAGCTAGTTGAAAGATAAAAACTTAGTAACATATATTCTATGAATTAGTAAATAAGTTTATAAGCATTGAAGCTTAGTCAAAATCAAGCATTTTCAACCATAGATAAAATTTTGTTTGAAAAAACAATCATTTATTAAATTGTTGTTTTACTTTGATCATAACTACAGAACCGACTATACCACTTGAAACCAGGCAACCCTCCATCCTCTCAAATTTCAAGCTCCTTGTTATGTTAAACAAAAAATAACTAAAAATAGCTGAAAAATTACGTTGAAGTTAAATGCATTTTCTTGAAGAGAAATTAAATAAAAGATAAGAAAAAATAATAATGGAAAAAAATAACAAGTACAATAATTTCTCTATTATAACAATTATTTACTTTTTTTTCCTCTGAATCAAACGACTCAACTAAATCCAGCAATGAAAAAAAAAAGAAAAAAGAACTTACCTAAATATCATATCGTTATCATTTTTCTTTCCATTTTTAGTAGGGAGGATTTTTTTTTATTAGAATATTATTTCTAAAAAGAATTGTTTGAATGGGATTGTGATAATGCTTTTGATTCAAATTATATATATATGGAAAATGGACGGTTTAAAAAGTTACTAGAAACAATCCAAATTTCTATTTTCTAATTTAGTTATTAAATAAAATAGTGAAGTTGTTAATATAATAACGGTCTAAGAATTTTGAAGAGTTAAAAAAACGCATGAAACAGTGGGGGGCGGTGGTTGAAGGCGGTGAGGTGGCAGAAGAGACCAAGAAGAGCGAGGGTAGAGACAAAAGCAGGGGATCAAATCCCAATTTAACCAAGGAGCAGTACAACTTCTTACACTACCGTATTTCTGACAGCAAGATTAAGCCAAACAAAAATGCTAATCCTTAATTTTTTGTTGGGCTTCTTTTTCTTCCTTCTAACACCAACAATAATAAAATAAAATAAAAAAACAATATCATATAATATTATTAATAATATATTTAAAAAATTAACATCAGACGCCGACGACCAACCAAACCAAGCCTATATTGTCTGTCGACTTTTCTATCTCTCTCTCTGGTCTCAGGCACACAACTTACTCTCTCTTTCTCTCTCTGATTCGGCTTGTTCAGCTTCAGAGAAATCTAGTTCTAACCGTAGATCGTGCTTTTGTTTTTGTGCCGAAGAAGCCACTTCTCTACTTGCGGTTCTTCTTCTTCCTCAATTTTATTCGATTCGCTTGTTGCAAAATTCTGTGAGCCCACCTTTTCCCGACAATGCCTTACTTTTTTTTTTTTAGTTTTTAAAATAACTGTAAGGCCGTGTTTGGCTGTTATGTCTCTGTTCTTCTTTATTTTCTTTGTTTGATTTTGAAGCTTGTTCTGTTATTGTCTGATTCTCGAAGTTATTCAGAGGTTTGTGGTTATTTTGTTGTCGGTGAGGGTTTTGTCCTTAGTTGGATCTGAGTTCAGTGATATAATAATTGTGTTGTCGAGTTAAATTTAAGAGATATTCGTTACTTACACTTGATTGATTATTGATGAACCGTCTTTGGTTGGTGTCAGATTAGTTGATTTTTGGATGGAAAGAGTGGGGTTTAGGAATGAATAACTGAGATCTTAATTTTGAGTTTTGGCTGAATTTTTTAGTTAAGTGGGGAGAGGATGTCTGGTGGCACGCAGAAGAGTCTGAGAAAGGCACTTGGGGCACTTAAGGACACCACAACAGTCTCATTGGCTAAGGTCAACAGCGATTACAAGGTAGACTTATTTGGACACAGATTCTGTTGGATGGGATCTCTGGATCAGGTGTTTTGTCTTGGTTCTCAATGGCTTTAATGTGTTCCAGGAATTGGACATTTCTATTGTTAGAGCCACAAACCATGTTGAACGTCCAGCCAAGGAAAAACACATAAGAGGTTTGTTTTCTCCCTCTCCTTATTATTCTTTGCACAGAAATGATTAATGCGGTGAATCTACTGTTCATTTTATGTTTAGCTATTTGTATTTTGAAGGAAGAATAATTGTTGGACAAGTAAAGGTTTTGATTCCTCTTGTTTCTATGCTCTCTCTTGCAGCTATTTTTGCAGCTATCTCAGCTACAAGACCTAGAGCCGATGTTGCCTATTGCATCCATGCTCTTGCCCGGCGATTATCAAAGACACATAACTGGGCAGTATGTGCACAATATCTTAGATCTTGTGCTAAATATGACTGTTTTTTTTATATGAACATGAATTATTGTCAGTATATTCACTTAAAGACCTGGAATGCCGGATGAAGCTTTTATGAATTCATTATCGGTTGCTTTCATGAAACATTGCATTCACGTGATTTTTTTTGTCAATTATCATGTGTTCCTCACTTCTGGAGTCTTGCTATGATTTTTACATGTGACCTTGAATAAACGTGGGACAAAGAACAATATCAAGATAGCAAATCTTGATGAAAGATCACCAAGAATGTGTTTAATGACTATGACTATCACCATTGTTGCAAAAACTAGATAATTTCATCTAGTTCTAATGCTACATTATTTGTTTGCACTATATTTGCATGATAACTTCTGCCTTTCTCAGCTAATTCCTCAGTTTCCTATGCTACTTCTGTGGTTCTCATGTAAATCACCAGTGAGCATGTGTTTTATTTTGCTTATATTTGGTTGATTGACAAGTGTTTTAACTCTAGGTTGCTTTGAAAACTTTAATTGTTATTCACCGTGCTCTAAGGGAAGTGGATCCTACATTTCATGAAGAACTCATTAATTATGGGAGAAGTAGAAGTCATATGCTCAATATGGCTCATTTTAAAGATGATTCCAGTCCAAATGGTGACACTGTCTTTCTCTCCTTATTGATTTTAGTTTCATTTTCATTATTATGTTTATTGACTTTATAGATGTCAATCATTGTTTCATTGCACAGCATGGGATTATTCTGCATGGGTGCGCACTTATGCATTATTTTTGGAGGAGAGGCTGGAATGTTTTCGTGTGTTGAAGTATGACATTGAGGCAGACCGCCCTGTAAGTAAATTTTTATTTTATTTTCATAGTCTTTCCGTTTTACAATTCAGATTGTTCTCTTCAAAATGAGTAGTTGATGGGTATTATTCAGTAATTACATGATGGTAGAAAGCCTTCACTTTTCATTGCTATCTCATTGCATACATAAATCTAAATTAGGAAACTTCTTTTGTGAATTTCGTCAGAGGACCAAAGATTTGGATACTGCAGAATTATTAGAGCAGTTGCCAGCTTTACAACAACTTCTTAATCGAGTTATTGGCTGCCAGGTAAGCTTTTGAATTAATTAGTTCAAGATAGATGGATTTTTTACCCAAACACTTCACAGGTGGTGTGGGCTTGATTGAAGGAACAATTTTTACAACGCTGGCAGCATAATAATTGTTCAACTTGTTTTAACTTTTATGTGGTGCAGCCACACGGGGCAGCTGTACATAACTTTGTCATTCAGTTAGCACTCTCAATGGTAGGTCAATTATATCACCATACTATATTCTTTAGTCGTTTTTTCTTTTCCTCCTCTCTGAATGTACTTTATATTGCATATAGGTTGCTTCAGAAAGCATTAAAATTTATCAAGCTATTAGTGATGGCACAGTCAATATGGTTGACAAGGTATATTTGGTAATTATATTCATCGATTTGAAGCTTGATGTTCAACTTTCTATGTATTTATGAGACTATTGTAACAGTTTTTTGAGATGCAACGCCATGATGCTCTGAAAGCTCTTGATATATACAGGAGGGTTGGGCAGCAGGTATTTGCAATGGTGTACTTTTCTTTTTCTATTTTTAACTTCATCTATACAGTTACGCTAAAGATCTTTCATACAAATCTAGGCTGAGAGACTGTCAGAGTTTTATGAAATATGCCGTAATCTTGATATTGGGCGTGGAGAGAAGTTTATTAAAGTCGAACAGGTTTTGCTTTATGTTTGACATTTTGGCTTCATTTTTCAATTGTTCTTCTGGAAAACATATACTGAATTTATTGGTTGATGATATGAAGCCCCCTTCATCATTTCTGCAAGCTATGGAAGAGTACGTCAAAGATGCTCCCCAGGGACCAATAGTTCGTAAGGATCAGGTATTGATAGACGTTGCATAACTCTGTTTCATTCTATGGATGTCTCTGTGGATTTATGTTAAGGATGCAATCATAAAAGGCAAGTGTGTTGTTATTTAATACACATCTAGTTGACACATAAGGCACACACCAGGGAAGACCCTGTTGGCTGTATACTACATAAGTAAGATCAATGATTTATTTGTTTCTGAAAACTTTATTTTCTTTTAAGAAAAGTGGTTCAACCATTATTGCAACTTGGCTAGTAACTGAAAAATAAAAATTAATACATTACGATTGTTCTTTGATGTATGTTATTCCGTTCAACAACAGAACATTTTGGAAATCTTTTCCATTACCTTAAGAAAAATTCCATGTTGATTTTACACGCACTAATTTTTGTACAATACTTTTTGTCTTTCAGCAATGAATTTTCATATATTTGTAGAAACAACAATATTAGTATTTTAGCTTTATGTTTGTCATCAACATACTTTTTCTCCTTTCATTTATTGCAAGAAGCTCTGTGTCGTTGCAATACTTTCAAAATTCTTCTACTCAGTAAAATGCATTGTTATATATAGGCCATATAAATATGTTTTACCAACCAGTGGTTCCATACTCTGATTGAAAGCAGGCTATTGAAAACAAAGAAGTTTTAGCTATTGAAGATAAAAAGACAACAGAAGTGCAAGAGGAACGCCCACCCTCACCTTCACCCTCACCTCCTCCACCTCCTCCTGCTGAACCTGTGAAAGTGGAAGCACCACCAGTGCAACCACCACCTGATCTGTTGGTAATTAATTTTGCTTTTAGTGCGTCTACTAGCCCTGTTTTTGATATAATTCGGATTGCTGACTGGTTGTACTAGTAATGCTTTACCCAGAAGAACGTTGCCTTAGCTGCACTAACAACTTTTACTTTTTTTTTTACTAATTAGAATATGGAGGATCCGGTTCCAGCTGCTTTAGAGTTGGAAGAGAAAAATGCATTGGCTTTGGCCATTGTTCCCATTGGTAATTTCTTGTTCCTTGTCTTCCATTTTGGTTAATTAATACATTGAATAAAAGCACTTGCGAACCTTAAAAAATAATTGACAGTAATAATTGGCTCATAGCATCTGACTGAACTCTTTTTATTTCAATATTTCAAATTATGAGGATTAAGCCTCTTAATCTTAGTAGTGACTAGTCATGTGAGTTGCACTCCCGCATTGTTTTCCTTTTCCTGCACTTGGCAGTTAAGACTAGACCGTTCTATTTGATATCTACTATTTAGAATATATGTAGGCATATGTCTTGTGGTAAATGTATATGATGTCTTGTTGATGGTGGTTTTCAGCCGTTGAACAACAGCCTTCTGCTGTTTCAAATCCAGCAAATGGAACTACAGGATGGGAATTGGCACTTGTTACTGCTCCTAGTTCAAATGAGAGTGCTGCGGCAGCTAGCAAACTGGTAGGCTCTCTGCTACTATGAATTTACAGTTCATTCAGTTCACATGATTAGTGGATACAAATCTGTCCCAATATTTAATGTTTCTCAAGCATAAGCACACACGCACAAACTCTTTGCATGAACACGTTTCTGTTCTTCTGACTGAGTGATGACCTACTTGGTATCAGGCTGGAGGTTTGGACAAGCTTACTTTAGACAGCCTTTACGATGATGCACTCAGGAGAAACAACCAAAATGTCAGCTATAATCCATGGGATTCAGCACCAGGGGGAAACACAATGCAACCAACAATGCATGATCCATTTTTTGCCTCTAATTCTGTTGCTGCTCCACATTCTGTTCAGATGGCTGCTATGTCCAACCAGCAACAAGCTTTCATGTATCAGCAGCAGCAGCAAATGATGATGATGGCCCCTCAACAACAATCAGGGAATCCTTTCGGAAATCCTTATGGAGCCACTGTTCACCCCTATGGCTCAGGTATGCCTGTTCAATCATACAATCCATATACAGGTCTCATCTAGGCATTTCCTGTGGAAAAGAAAAACAAATCCTTAATAAGCTCGAGGAAGAAAAGGAATGGGTACTCTGATTACTCAGCTTTCGGTTGGGAAAGAAGAATAGACTTGTATCATACGTTGTGTGTGGCATAGTTAGCTAGAGTGAAAATTCTTTTTGAATAATTAGCAGAGGGAGGGTTTTGATTATATGATTTTTTATGTACAAGGTAAATTGATGATAATGAGCTTTGACTAAAACCACTTAGTTTCTTTTGTCCCTGATTGATCACTTCAACGCTTTAGCAGAAAATTTGTTCTTCATATATTGGAATATATTGTTCTCAGTTGCCATTTCCTGTATACGGTGGAAGTATATTCATTATGTGATTGTGATACAATTTGTTCAATGAAATTACAAGTCTAATAAACATATTTTGGTTTGGGAGGAGCAATGTTTTTCCTTATAGCCATGTGCAATGTTATATTCTGTAAGACGTTTATATAAATATTAATTTGTAATCATTTTTTCCTCGAAGGGTGAACTATAGTTAATGTGTTTCGTTCGAAAAGTCAAAATTTCAGGTTTGGGTGCTTAATGTTCTTATAGCCTTGTGGAAATCGTAGTTAAAGAAATCATGTCTAAAACATTAAAAAAAAAAAAAAAACTAATCAATTGTGTCATGGTTTAACACAATTAAGCTGTAGTCTTTTTCAGGTGTGTTGTTTGTTGACAGCTACAGTGGCTTTTCTTGATAAAGTCTTCGCTATAATCATTGCTGTTTATATCTCTTTAAAGTGAGACAGTGAAGGCTTCCTCACCAAACATTGATTTGATATAAGATTAAGCTTTAGACATCTTAATTTAAATTAAAGTTGGATAAATATTTACCTTTTTATATAACAAGTTTTTTCAAGGAGAAATTACGATATTTACATATAATGTTTTTAAAATTATAATGCACTTCTTCGGTAATAAGTTATTCTAACACAGTACTTTTGTCTGGAAACAAAATTGCTGCTTGTAATGCATTAAAAGGAAATTATATTATAATTAAACAAAATTCATGAATTGAAATGTAAAAGTAATATAAAGTATTATGTTAAAAAAATATAAGCATCTATGAAATTTTTTTTTATAAGGTGTAATGTTAGAAGTTAATTAGTTAATTAAAATAATATATCAAAAGCAATCGAAACAACCTAAATAGTATATACTAAAAACTAAAAAGAAAATATAAAAATAAATGTATGTAATTACCTTGTACATATACATGTGTATGTGTGTGTTATAGAGTAAATACATTACTTAAGAAGTACTATAAAATTTAGTTTTTTAATTATCTTGATTATATTATTAATAAATACTGAAAAAGAACATTAAGAAAATATGAAGAAATAAAATTTTATTAAACCTAAAATTAGACAAAACTTTATTTACACACACATTCGTCAATGATTATCCTACTAATTAAAACATTATTAGTTATGTATTAAACATAAACAGTTATATACACATAATAATGTATTTACAACCCTATAAAGAAAATAAAGAAAAATTTTACTAATTTAAAATAAAATACAATCATATATATATATATATATATATATATATATATATATATATATATATTAAGTAGTTTTGCTGTTTTTCATCTTTCTCATTTGCAGATCTTTTAATGGGGTATAATATATAATCATAGCATATGAACAAATAACAAATAAAAGAACAAATAAAAGGATAAGTTAGTGTAATTATAATGTTAATAAAGACATATATTATCTCATAAGAGAAGCAATTCTCATCGTCACAATTATTCAAAATTTTAAAAAGAATTATATATCAACATAACATATAAAACCTTAACTTGCATGACTTCACTTACAGAAGACAAGTGTATTGAGTAAATTCATAGATTTTTCACTTGCCATGCTATCTCACACTCTCACATAGCTCATTCTCCTAGGACAATGAACTAGGACCAATGTCCCCCTTAGGTAAATTTCTTATACTTATGTGACTCGATCTTATTTCATACGGAAGCACTGGATGGTAGGAACCTTTTTTGACTCTCATAACTAGATATCTTCTTTTACATGAGTTGAATACTAGTAGAGTTACCTGACGTCTAATGCCTTGACCCTGTAGCTCTCTGGAATTAAATTTTCATATGATGTCCAATGGTCCCCAACAATTGTTGAGCATCACTAGAGCTCTCTGTAATTTATTTTCTATATAGTGTCCAATGATTATAAAGTCCCGTCCAGTTTCGTATCTAAATTTCAAGGTCTGATATAGTATCAAATTAGTCCATTTTTTTTAACTCAAAATAAATATAATTTAACTCAAAATACTCTCATATAGTACCAATTAACCAATTGGATATATTATAACTCATATGCCAAACATTCACAGTGCAAAACATATATTCATTATTACATCAATTTAAAATCAATATTTTAACTCAGTAGTTTAATCGATAATTTACTAAAAATAATTCAATTCATATGCAAACATTAGATGACTCCACGATCCAATCAAACATTTATTATATATTATAGTTTAATCACCTTCAATTAAGTACTTTAATCATTATTGTAAAATACTAGCCTCCTATACCTGAAAAGACGCCCCTAAACTCAAAAGGTGTTGTACACTAAATCAACTCTCACAATCTCTACTAGTTCTACCTCACGGAGACTATTCCTACCATCCTAACTGAAAAGAGATTAATCTTATATCCTTTATTGCCGCATGCAAACACTTTAACACCTTAATGTAAGCAGATATCTTGAAAAATCAAAAGAAGGAAAAAATATGAACTTTCTCTCGTTAGGAAACCAACAAATTAGGATTGTAAGCTTCAATATTAGAAGTAATTTTAAAGAAACAAGAATCTTTCATAAACTAAAATTTGATTAATTGATGATTTTATTTATAAACTTGACTTTTACTAATAAAATAATCCAACTTATTTTTAAAATAGCACTTTTATTTTCAATTATTTTCTAAATTCTTCTATTGGAACATGTTTATCCCTTATTATCATGTGAAAATATTAACTAAATTTCTTAAAATTATAAGTAGTTCTTAAATTCACTGCCCTATGTAAAGATTTATTATTATAGATGAAATGCTATGTAAAGGTTTATTACTATAAATGAAAATGCTGCCAATGAAAAATTGAACTTTCAAATGTGTTTTTAAGTTTAAGACAAACATTTAAAAATACCAAAAGTTAAAACAATCCAATCTCATATAACTTGACTCGATTTTTTTTCTATCTATCATTCTATTAACAATAAAGTTACTAATGTTACCAAATGTTTTTAAATATTTTGCATAATACTCTATGGAGTAACATGTCTACCGTATCTATTCACAACTAAAATATATCTTAAAAGAATAACTTTACTTTACTATTTGAACATTTCATATCATATCATATTATATATATATATATATATATATAAAGTAAATCAAACTTGAAAAGACAATCCATTCATGATTCTCTCTTTGTTGCATTGCACAATCAACATTCCATAATCAATAAATGGGACTCCTTGTTTTGTTGGTTGTTTTTATATAAATATTTTATAAGAGGAGAAAACTAAGTCTGTTTGGCACATCATATAGGGAGAAAAAACGTAATATAACACTAACATTTCAAATAAATACCAAAATCAAGTACAAATATATAAATTTCAGTTTTTAAATTTACGAAAATCTTGACTAAGTAACATCAAAATATTTGACATAAAAGGCTTAAAGTTTCTTTTAAAAAAATCCAAATCTGATTCAATTTAAAATAATGCATGAAAATAAAAAATAAAACAGTAACAAACATTAAAATGATTATTTTTCCAAAAGAAAAAAAATAAAAAATAGAGTCCACGGGTCAATAAAGCTTCCTTGATCCTATCTTGAATCTGTGATTAAAAACTGTTAAATTACATGAAAGATTTTGTTATTTTTTTCTGTTAATTTAGCTACACGGTTGTTAAGTGTAGACCAGATTATTATTTTGTCATATCTTGAAATTATTGTTACATATAATTTTATTATTTTAAAATTTTATAAATTATAAATATATAATTTATAATTTTATAAAATATTTCATCATCATTTATATATATATATATATATATATATATATAAATTAAATTTTGTACTTTCAAATCTTATATGTTCAACTTTTGTATATTTAAATTTTGAAAATAACAGGAAATATAATAATCAAGCTAACCAATTAAAAATCATAACATTAACTTAACAGAAAAAATTAATCCAAACATTCGGTTGAAAATTTTAAATTAAACATAAAAAGTTATTACAAAATTAACTATTAGTTTTCAAATTTATCTTAAATATAATTAAATATAAAAAGTAAGGTATACAAATTTATAATTTTTAACTAATTTTCGATAACTCAGAATCTTAACGGCTTTTTTAGTTAGTTTTGTAAGATAGACATCAAATTAATTTTCATATTTTTTTAACTAATTGGCACGTAATCTGAATTAAGATTCATTCGAAGTAAATTAAAAACAAGTATTCCTAATAAACTAATATTATATAACAAAAACTCTATTTTTTTGCATAACTAAAGTCAACCTTTAAAACAGTTAGAAATTAATGAAAGACATTGGGTCAAACATAGAGGAGAAGAGGCTGTGAAAAAGCAATTGCAGTTGTGCAAGATTTATGTCTGTACTTATTTGCATTAAAGGATTTATCTAATCTTAATTTATTATTCTACATAAATAAATTATTTTTCTTACTTTAGGTAGAACCCTACATAGGGATGGCAACGGGGCAGGGTGGGTACGGGTATCATGATCCCATCCCCATCCCCATAATAAAAATTCATTCCCATCCCCAAACCCAACGGGTATACAACTTTTGATCCATTCCCATCCCCACCGGGTAACGAGTATTTTCTTATACCCATACCCATACCCATTTTTTTATTGTTCCATATATCAATTAAATATTTTTTATAAAAAAAATTTAAAAATCACACCAACGGAATCATGATA
>Ga0214543_1012021_pt1 | contig 11775 bp, 8 predicted proteins | sample CNSS2metaG_FD_160094 | JGI IMG/M metagenome (GOLD analysis project Ga0214543, IMG submission 160094) | Root nodule microbial communities from cowpea collected in UCLA plant growth center, Los Angeles, California, USA - CNSS2 | ecosystem: Host-associated > Plants > Roots > Nodule | place: USA...
GGACAGGTTTCTTGATTTTCTATCAAAAGCTCATTGCTTTGTTCAGCCATACAAAGGCATGAAGTAATGAAATAAATTCATAATATTTATTGCTGCATTCACTTCTGGGAATGAAGCATATTAGGCGAATCTCATGATTTTTCATCAAAAGCTTTATTGCTTTATCCAGCCAGCCATACATAGGCATGAAATAAATTCATAATATTTGTGAAATCTCTTTTCACAATATTTTTGTCATGTTGCTTGGATGCTTTATTTCTTTATTGAATGGTATCTCAATATCCATTGCTTCTAAATATATTTCAACATTTAAAATCCAATATAAGGAATTCTTCCTTGTAATATCAAGGGTCACAAATCCAAATTTTGTAACATTTTGTGTGTTTAGAACTAGCAGATAAAATAATAATATTAATAATAATAATAATAATAATCACCGTCATAATAAAAATAAAAATAATAAGACGGAGATGAAAATTGATAAAGTTAAACAATTCTTATCGCAAGAGGAAGAATATAAGGTGAAATTATAATTTGAGAAAGGATTAGAAAGAGCCTGAATTAAGACACGCATAACACTGTCGTTATAGAGAAAAAGCTTTCACTAGTCCTCAATTGGTTGGAACATTGTGCTGATAACGTGTTATGAAATAAAGTGAATAACATAGAGAATGACGACAGATAATAGAGAAGAGAAAAACAAGAGAGAATAGAGAATGAGATAATAGGGAGCAACTCATCTGTGTCTTATTATTGATAGGAAGAGTCCTATTTATAGATACAATATGTAATCCATAAAGGAAACAAATCAACTTAGTTAATACAGATATCTACCATAAAGAGTAATGAATCATATGAGTAAATGTATCAAATCAATGGACAATCATTAATTCATAACAGATATTTAAATTTCTGCTAGCTAATTGAAATGCTTTCAAAAAAAGTTTTATTTTAAATGCTTTTTAATTTTTCTATCAAAAAATATATTTTGTGACAAAGAAAACCTAAATTTTTAAAAAAATAATTACTTCATTAAAATACTCTGTCAAAATACACCGGTGTTATTAAAAACCAAATACATATTTAATAAGTTCTCATTAACGGAGTTTAAACAAATTTTGTTGGATTTTTATTTTCTGTAATAAGATTGTAATTTTTTTATTGTATAAAAACAAAATATATTAATACTTATTGTTTACTCATATATTGTTATGAGATCGCCTTTTGTAAAAATTTATATTGAAAGAAAAAGAAAACTAAAGATATATGCCATATGAGGCCTCATCATCGATATTAATAATTAATGAAACTATAGTAGATATACTAGGTAATTATTATAGTATAAAAAGAAGGAAATATGTTATTGAATAGTGACAAGGCAAAGCATATCTTTAACTTTTTGTTACTTATATATGATTGTGAGTTCATTTTCAGAAAATAAACATTGGATGTATGTGACTACCTTCTGTTACCTTTCTGGAGACTCTTCATCTTCCAAGAGATTAAACATCTTCTTCACTGTGGTTGCTTTGTCACTTTGCTAAGAACTCCTCTCTTTTTCTGCGGTTTGTCTTGAATGAAACAAGTGTTATATAAACTACTTCTCCACCTTTCATCCTCTCTAAGCAACCTTTTCTTTGTTTGTGTCTTTTGCTTCTCATATTTGTATGTTCTCTTTACTCTTTCTATTATTTTTCATCTTTCTGTTTAGTTCTGCATGTTCTTCTTCTTGTTGCTTTAGTTTATCAATTTGTACAAGGATTAGGGATTATTATTTTCTTCCAGGAAATATGACTAGCTTGTGCATTTTTCTGAAAAATGATGTTGGAATAAATCGATTAAAAAAAACCCTATGAGTTTATGCATGAGGATCAGCAATCATGATGGAATGTTCTTTGCAGGTGTAGAAATTATGAGTCCAAAGAAATGGTTTAAGAGAATTGTTAAATTGAAGAAACGGAAGGAAGATAAATCGGACCAAGCTAAGGTTATTTGATTTCTGTCACATACCATGTCATATTTTGTAAGAGTTTGTTAACCAAGAATTCACTGTAGATAAAATAAATTTATAATATATAAATAAATTTAAAATTTACTTTTTAATTTAATTTATAATTTATTAGATCTATCATATTATTTACTATCGGATTCTTACCATAGTAGTCATAAATATCTAGTTTGATATTTGAAATGTATATTATAAATATTTATTTTTGTAGGATTAAGTCCTATAAATATCGAGTCTCATTTCGTTTATATATTCTATAAATATTTGGTTTTGTAGTATTAAATTAAATTTAAAGTTTATTATTTAAGATGATTTATTATTTGTTATTAGGTTATCATACCACCACTATGTTTTGGTCTTTTATAAATATTTACTCTTACTTTTGATACGTATATTTAATAAATATTTAATTTTGTAGGATTAAATTTTAAACTTAATATGTATATCTTATAAAATTTAATAAGTAAGATTAAGTTAATATTAAAGTTTAATTCTTAAAACAGTAAATGAAATCTAATTAAAGTATTTATAATAATATATAAGCGGGAATAATTCTTACGATAATTAGAGGTGGAATTTCCAACGTACCATTCTTGCTACATGTGTTGGTTTTGAATTCTCTCTGGCACAATTTTGAGTAGGAGCAATCCACCCCTGAAAAACCAGATGAGTCCTCTGAAGAGAAACAAGACGAAACTTGTGAAGAGTCAAATAACATTCCTAGTGAAGGTTCGGAGGTACTAGAAAGGACAGTTCCCACCAGCTTCATAGAAGATATTGCTGCTACTCGAATTCAAAATGCATTTCGTGCATTTCTGGTACTTAATTCATTTAAAATTTAGATTACATATATTTTTCAGTTACTAAACTATTATAAAAAATTGTAGATTATAATATAATTTCCACGTACAAATAGTAGGAAAAAATCAAATCTGCACAACACTGTTCAAATCAATGATTGGCACCATCTTATGAACATATTTTTCTTCCATCTTAAGCCTAAATTTTATTAAGCCCTCTTTTTTGTGTATGCAGGCAAGAAGAACATTGCAGAATCTAAGGGAGACTGCACTAAACTACACTAAAAACATTGCAGCGTCGAAGGTAGCAGTGAAACTTGAGGCTGCAATTCAGCATCACATGGCCAAAGAACAGACAATAAGTGCACTAAACTACATACATACATGGAGCAGAATACAGGATCAGATCAAAGCTCGCAGACTCTATATGCTAACAGAAGCAAGGATTAAGCAAAAGAAACTAGAAAACCAGTTGAAACTTGCAGCTAAGATTCATGAGCTTCAGGTACATTACTACTGTCACATGATGTTTCTTGCTTTCAACTTTTGTTAACTAAAAGTATTGAACAAATCATGTCATTTTGATTCATCAAGAAAATATGTTTTGTTGGTAATTAATGTATGGCAGGTGGGATGGTGTGGAGGTTCTGACACAATGGAAGATATACTTTCCAGGATTCATCAGAGGGAAGAAGCAGCAGTCAAACGAGAGCGAGCTCTGGCATATGCCTTCTCTCATCAGGTACACAAATTTACACGTTCATTGTTACCATCAATCACCACCACACTTATGAAATATGTTTTTAGTCTTTTCAATTTCGGTAAAATTTAGAATTAGTTCATCTTTAAAATTTTGAACCAATTTAGCACTAATAATCTTTAGAAATACGTAATTTAGCACTAATAATCTTTAGAAATACGTAGATTTAGTCCTTTTAACTCAATTTTGTTAAATTTATTTGATGTTTCAAACGCATTTCAGGATTCTATTTGTATTGTTTGACACATTTTCGCTTTAATGTTAAGTCAAATACTATTATCAAACGCGTTTGAAACATCAAATAAACTTAATAAAATTTGGTTAAAATGACTAAATCCACGTATTTCGAGAGATGAAGAACTAAATTGATCCAAAGTTTCAAAGAGGGACTAATTTCAAATTTCACTTGTGAAAGGACAAAAACATATTTAACTTTTTTTTAAAATATGACATTATTTTCATAATTTTGTCTTTAAAAGAAATTTAACTTTTAAGACATACAATGTGAAAGATGTGGTAAAACTATTGTCTTAGTAAACTTAAAGTTGAATCATTCTTAATTTAAATTAAAATACATTACAATGTTTTTCAGTTTTACTTACCTATTGAATCAGATTATCTCATGACTCGACCTGAACAAATCCAACTTAATTAGATTGGATTAAGTTTAATTTACTATTGGATCAAAACTGACCCAAACCAAACTATAAATCCATTAAGTTGAGCAACAGGCTAATACGGAGGGGTTATTTCATCCTACACCTCCTTTTTTCTTCCTGCACCCCATAATACTTATAAATCCTAAATTACCCTTCATTTCAGTTGTAATAGAAAGGTAAAATGTATCTCTGCATCACTTTGATTTTCTATATATTTTGAACAATAAAATTCAAAATATAAATCGGGATTGGATAGTCCATAATATAATTTTAGATTCAAAAATATATTCTAAATTACGCAATTTAAAATGTAAGTTTTCTAATATATTTTGGTTTATAGAATTCTAAATATATTTTTCGGATCCGGAATTATATTCCATAATATGATAAAAAACTAAAGAGGTGCCGATAAACATTTTATCTTTTTATTATAATTTTAACGAGAGATAATTTAGGAAAAATGGGAAGTGTAGGAAAAAATAAACATATGATTAGGGATGTCAACAGGTAGGGTACGGGTAGTAGTTCTCTCGTATCCTATCCGCGGGATAAATATATGTCCCGTAATCGTACCTATATTCGTTGGGTATCCATTATGCGGGTATCCGCCTATTTTTTTCATATCCATGGGTACCCGCGGATATTTGTAAAATTATTTAAAAAATAAATATTTAATCATAAATTCAAATAAAATACAATAAAATACATCACTGTCATAAATTTTAAATAAAATTCAAATAAATTCAAGTTCATACAAGTCCAAATAATTGTAAAAAAAAATATAAAATGACGTTCAACACAATAGAAATTCTTTAATTAGTGCTTTGATCAACAAACTCATTTTCTCCTACTGGTTCCTGAAAAATAAACAAAATAAGCAAATAATAAACATAATAAACCTCAATTATTACATGTCAAGTATTCTTATTTTGATTCCATCATTTGACAACAAGCATACCATAAATGTCATTGTCTAGATAAGGTTTGATGTATATGCCCAATTTCAAAAAAAGGAAAGAGAAAAATGTTAAGGGGTGGAAGTTTAGCGGATACGGGTATCCACGGGTACGGATATTATGATACCCGTACCCGCCTCGTTAACATACGAGTATCAAAAATACCCGTATCCGCAGATAACGAGTATCCATTTTTAATATCTATTTTCTACTCATTACGAGTACGGATTTTTTTGACATCCCTACATATGATTGACTTGAAATACATTTTAAAACTTACTCTTATACTTGTTGAGAAATTGTATTTTGTCTTTCATTTCATGCCCTGAATTAATTTCAACAAATTAATTGAATCCCTAAAATAAGTTTTCCTAAAATTGTGTTGACATTAAAAAATTATAATTTTTTAATAAAAAGAGAAAAAAATTTAAAATCTTGATCCAACCCCATCTAACCCTATAAGTAGATTAGATAATAGGTTTGTCCAAATCCTACTCAGCCTTCCAAATATGAGATTGCGCTCATTTTGAAAATTTGTGGTCTATAAATAGTATATATGCTTGCAAATTCTAAAAAAATACAAAAGAATTAATAACATTCATCGTTTACACTAAAAAGTCAAAGGAGTCTTACATAAATAAATAAAAAACAAAACGTCAAATACAACGTTCCTAATTAAAAATTATCAATCACCATCTATCTAAACGCAATTCTTCATTTTTGCTATTATTACATTTATAGATTTCAAATTTCTTAATAAAACCCCAAAAATAGTCCTCCAAGATAAACATGGAAAATTTATATCCCAGAATGGGAAATCTCCCAAATTTTTCCTTTACAAAAATCCAACATACGCATGTTTCTTTCAGGAACTAGATCTAAATTTTTAAATTGCTCGAGCTTTATTTAAGAATAATGATATTTTAACTACTAAATTTTGACAATTTTCTCTTATAACATGAGGTGGCTTCTTCTAAGTGATTTTAAAATATTAAGAATAAAAAAATGAAAAAATAAAAAATCACTTAAAAAATGATAAAGTTGTAAGAAAAAGTTGTCAAAATTTAGTAGTCAAAAAATCATTTCGTTATGTTAGTTGTTTTCATCCATTTTTTTTTCTCTCTCTTTATATTAAGAAGTCAAACATTTTTGTTGTCCTTTATCAAAAATAAAAAAAATTGACCCCACTGGTGTGACCATATTTCAGTGGAGGCCCAATTGCAGGCAGTATTTGGGCCAGGCTATCTACTGCGTTGGCAAAGAAAGCTGGGGTTGGAGTTGGAAGGAGAGGTGGGTAGCAGTTCGTCCGTGGCAAATCCGGCTTCGTTTTCCTGACCCCATCACAAAGAAAACCACTGACACCAAAGTCCCATTCTCTATTCCTGAGTTGTCAAATACAAAGGAAACTCCGAAAGGGAAAGAAAACAACACTCCAGATCTGTCTAACAACAATCTAGCCAAATAAACCACGCTGTCTCCTCTGTCATCTATGCCAATCCTTATCACTTTTTTTTTTTTTTTCTATCCACCATTTCATTGTGTATGATTAATGAATTTTAAAGTATCAGCATAACTGAAATGTCAAAATTCATAGCAATGAACTTTAAAGTGATGAGAGAAACATGATCTTGATGCAGTTTTCAAAACCTTTGTCTTAGGTTAAAATTACATTGTCGGACTATTGTGAGAAGCTTGTTTGAAGGTAACACAGATTTGAATATTGGCGAAAACAAACTCTACGGTCATAGTACTACTGATACACGCCTTAGATCAGATAAAGTTTATCTTTTTCTTAGAAGATAAAATACCCGATTGTCATATTTCAGTGACCATCCTTTCAATTACTCATTAAACCAAAATGAACTAGAAAAGTATCATCTTTCATCTCATGTCAGATACCTGTTGTTTCTCTTATTTGGAGTGGCGTAATTAAGTCCCTTGTGCATTAATTTAATATCATTGGATGATGATTTCCACTGGTTTAATTTAAGAAACATGGCGGTGAACCTTTGTGGTGTCATATTCATTAAATACTTGCCACTTTCCACACATAGTAACCTGAGTTGTATGATGTACGATGAGTCCATGACCCACACTACAATGTTGTTTTTTGTGTAATCTTATTTAACAGCCGCACTAACAACAAAAATAATTGATTTCAAATGTTAATGGTCAGTATTTTGTTCACAAAGAATTGAACTCAAAATCTCTCTCCTCTTATCTTTCAAACTCGTTATCCGTCAAAAAAAAAAAGTTGAATTCACAGCCTCTTTTACCTTCTTTTTTAACTTTTACCGTTAAGATTTTTCCCTCATGGAGAAGAAGAAGAAGAGGATTGGGAAGTTAAAAACAGTAGGAAAGATCTTTGAGGTTGTGAGATTTGCTTGGTTGCAAGGTAGGGGACCACAGACAGGTGTAGAAGTATGACACTTTAGTGGTACCCATGAGAGCGAAGTGTTTCATAATTGAGCTTGGTTGTGCTCATCAATCACCCTCTCCTTTTCATGGCTCCCCCTGCAGATGTTGTTTTTTACTTTTCCCACTTGTTCTTAGCTATTGGGATTTAACTACTCAAATCATGAGTCATGATGGACTTCTGCCATTACCTCATGTTACTGTTGTAAGGCTGAAAACCCAAAAGAAAGCACCTGATATTTTTCTAGAAGGAAAGATGTGTGGTTCAAAATCGGATGGTAGAAAACCATTCATGCCACTACAATTTAAAGCTTCTCTTTTTCATTTCAAACCTCACTCACTCTCTGCATTAACTAAGCTGGTAGGTGAGTGGGTCATCAAAGATGACTTGCGGATATTTTTTCCTTTATCACGTTAACTTTTATATTCCTAATCAAGCTTTGGGTCGCAGTCATAGCATACTAAACTAGCTCAAGAACCACAATTATGACATGTGAAAGGAAAAGCAGCAAACCATGCTGAATTTAGGATATTTGCCTTTTTACCAAGCTCGGAATCAAAATCGGCTTCACGCAACCCTTTCTCCTTTGTCAACAGTTTTATCTACTGTTCATCGACAATGACTTCTCAGTCAAATGCTCCCAAATTCGAAGCAAGAAAGAGAAAGGTGTGATGGAGCTGTAGATTTCTTTCCAATTGTTTTTGAAGATCAGGAAGCTAGTGTCTAGTGACGGGTGGATGGTTGCACGAGAAAGTAGTAAAAAAAGGAACAAAACAACAATCATTCTAATGCAAAGAGAACCCTCTTTCGTTTCCTTCGTATAACAACTTAGGAATCAATGAAACAGTAATCATGTTCCTACATTTCTTTTTCACTGCCCTTTCTACATCCATCGGATTAGAAGAAAGATGTGATACAATATAGACAAATAGAAAGAAAAATTAAATCTTAAAAAAGTGTTGTGAGAAAATATGATTACTTCCAATAAAAGACCATCCTTTTTCTCTCGTTTCAAACAACAGAACAACATTCATACTTACCATGCCAACAAATCGAAGCAAGATTCCTCTGTCGGCTTATTTTGTTTTACCCTGTTTTGTCATGGAGAGAACCCATTATTCTGCATCTGGGTCTGCACTAACTAGGAAATATACAACAACTAAGACCAAGCTAGTTCTTTTATTCAGTGAGAATGTTTTTCAAATCACTACAACAAAGTAGAAACGGAAGAAATACAGAGATGACGAAGTCACTAACAAAGGGAAAAACATAGCAATAGCAATCATGAAATACACATGAAACCAAAGAAACACGGCACTGCATGTCCTAGTTATTAAGCACGAAAAACACATAAAACATCAAAATACCGAGGAATGCGAAGACCTGAATGTCTGTCTCAGATTTTCTTCATTCCCACGGCATAGGCCATTGACATCAACACATCTAGAGATCCAAACCCAACTCTCTTGAATTCCCATTGCAGCTTGAAAATTCATTCAACCAATATTCCATTCCAAGAGCATGTTCTCTTCATCATCTTCGATGTAACCCGCAAAACCCTAAAATAACATCAACAAAAAATACTGTGTAAGAGAAACGAAAAAGGAGGAACCCTATTGAGATTTCAAGAACTGGGTCGTGAGAGAGAACCTCGAAAAGAAGAAAGTTGGGATCTTTTGTGTTTTTAAAATCAATGGCGAGAATCAGAGGAAGCAGAGGACGGCCTGTCGGATACGCCGTCGTGCTCCTCTTCACCCTGAATTCGTGCTGGAATGCGAAAGCCAGGGAATCCACCGCCGTTGGAGAAGCCGCCGGCGACGGAGCCCTGGTGGATCATCGGCGAGAGGTAGTGATGGTTGTGATGGTGGTGATCGACCGAAGGGTCTATCCAAGCACGAACCGAAGGGGTGTTACTGGACTGAAGGGGTCCCCTCTGAGAAAAAAATTGGCCAAACGCCGGTGCCGGCGTGTTGAACACAAACCCACCGCCATGGCCACTGTTGCCACCAAAGAGCAACCTTTGCTCCTCCGAGTGGTGGTGCTGATGCTCCGACCAGGCGGAACCGCCATCGAAGCCGAGCGCCGTTCCGGCGAATAGCACCGGCTCGTTGTGGCTCTGAGGCTGGTGCTGAAGCATGATAGGGTCCTGAAAGGACTGCAACGACAAACGCAGATCTTGCTGCCTCAAATCCGGCGGCGCCGGAGGGTAACTCTGATACGACGTCGTGGTAGCTTCGACGGGAAAGAAAGTTTTGATTGTCTCGGCAATGTTATCGGTATCCAAAGACGGTGGCAGAAAACCAGGACCACTGTTGTACTTGCCGTTGCCCATGTTAGCATTTTCACTCTCCAACTGTTGGTGAGAGAATTGTTCCGGAACTCTGGTAGGGGCGACGACAACGTTGCTCTCGCCACGGCTGCCGAACGCTGTCGGGTCTTGTTCTACAGCGAGAGACTTGTTCTGGCGGAGGACGATTTCCTGCTGCTGCGGCGGTTGCATTGACGTGGCCGTGGGGTTCCATGGCGGGAGCTCCGCAAGCTCGTCGATGGCGGTCTTGGCTTTTTTTATGAGCCAGTCCACCGCCTTGCTGGGGCGGTCATAGCCGAGGCGGTCCTGGACGTCGTAGAATTGGATGGCGGTGTGCGCCGCCAGGCGCACACGGCGGTCTCTGGGGCCTTTGGCAGTGCAGACCTTGCTGTGACGGTCCTTCCGGCCGGTGGAGCGGACAATGTGGCCGCCTTGCACCTCCACGATCTCGCCGCCGCCGCCGCCGGCGGCTCTCATGGCCGATCTCGACGGTGCTGGTGCTTGGTGAAGGAGATGGTGGTTCTGTGATTCCCCCATCTTTCTCGCATGTTCGGTTGAAGTAAGCGACGAAGGCGGTGGTGGAAGAGGAGGGAGAGAAGAGCGTTTCTTTGGTAGTTGAAGTGGGTTTAAGAGGTCCGTGTCTAAACCTGTGTAAGATGGTTCTTCATGTTGACGCTGTAGAAATCGGAGAGGATGAGGTTGTTGGTCTTGCTGGTTTCCTCCTTCTTCTTCCTGGGTTGTGTTGAACACCAGATTCTGATGATGAGTCTGATGCTGATGCTGATGCTGAAGCTGAAGAAGATGATGATGATGATGATGACGACGATGATGATTATGATGGAAATTCCTGTGAGGATCCAGAGTCAGACCCTTGGTGGTGTTGGTGTTGGGATTTTCCTCTTCCAGCTTTTGACGAAGCTTTGCACTTATTCCTAATGGGTTGATGATTCTTTACACTCCCAGCTTTGGTGGTCGTGCAACTGCCACATCTCTGAAACTTGCTTCTGCTTCTTCCAAAAGTTCATGCCATTCAATTTTGCCACTTCCATCACCACAAAACTAAACCAAAGGAAACTAAACTAAACTAAGCAAAACAAAACTAAGCGAAACCAAGAATGTTATAGCAAGAGGGTTTTCTATAGAGCCTAACCCATCTTTTTCTCTCTCTCTGGTAATTTGGGTCCTTTTTTTACGCTTATGTAATGTAGTAACGAGAGTGGAAGCAGAATACGGTTGGGTTGGTTAATACCCTGTTGGTCTTGGGGAAAGGAAAGCGGTGTGGTGTTGGAAAAAAATGGTTGATAGGGAGACAAGAGAAAAGAGATATAGGGAAGAGGAATTGATTCTGGGCCTATGGGAGGGGTTGTTGATGGCAGTGGTAAAGGTGACAGTGTTTGGTCGGAATGGAGGTGTTAAATATCCGTGACTGCATCCCTGCCCCTCTTTCAGATGCTGTTCTTATACCACACTACACTACACACTATTCATTCATTCCATCTCCATAACTCCTCCATCTTCCATCCTCTTCCCGCTTTCACCATTTCACTCTTCACTTTCACTTTCTTCATTTCGCCCCCCCTTTTTCTTTAATACATCAACAAAACTTCAAATACATTTACTTTTTTTTTTATTCACCGTCATAATCATATAATATCATGCAAATCACATGTAAACTATAGTAAGATAACTTTATCTTAAATGGTCGCAAATTTCTTTTTACTTGATTTTGTGAAATTCAATTTAACTTAATTTTTTTTTTCATTTTTAAGAAAGTATGTGATATATTTTAATCTTTGTTGATTTTATTATATTATCGAATTGTTATTAAAATAACAGTCGATTCAGTCGATTCGGTCAGGTATATATAT
>Ga0214543_1012024_pt1 | contig 11773 bp, 12 predicted proteins | sample CNSS2metaG_FD_160094 | JGI IMG/M metagenome (GOLD analysis project Ga0214543, IMG submission 160094) | Root nodule microbial communities from cowpea collected in UCLA plant growth center, Los Angeles, California, USA - CNSS2 | ecosystem: Host-associated > Plants > Roots > Nodule | place: USA...
AGGTGGTTTGTCATCCTGTACATACAAGTTACAATAGTAAATATAACATATAGCTACAAACATTCAAAACAGAGCAAATGCAAAATTTCATTTATTGCATATATAGAAGCATCAGAAGAACCTTATAAAATCAGGACAAAGTCTAAAGTTACAATACTTACATTAGATTTATCAAAAAACAACTTTTCAGAAGGCGGTAAGCAAAAGAAATCAGCATCAGCACGCATAGGCCAACCTAATAGAAAACAATCAGTAGGCCTACAAGTATATTGTTAAAACTTAAATCATTGACAGGTATGACAGTCAATACAGAGAAAAAGTAAAACATTAACCATACCAAAAAAGCTTATTCTCCACCTCCATAAGCTGGCTTCACATTCTCTCCAATCATTGGATTGACATTGCCGGCAAGCATACCATATAATTCAAAAGCCATCTACAGGAACCATTTTGAAAAGAACCAATTCATGTCAACATTCACAAAAAGTAGCAAGTTACCATCAAAATGTAGAAGACCTGCCAGTTGAAGATGTTATGATGCAGTTGGGATTATTCAAAAAGCCACACAACTCTTGGAACTCTTTTTCAGAATGCACCATAATGGCTCCCCTAGTATATACCTCCATTGACAAATTTGGAAAAATGAAGACTCTGACTGATAGAGAAGTATATCTTCGTAAGAACTCTGCAACTGTAGATGATAACTTTTTATCCATATTTGTAATCATTATCATACACACATTTTTCGTTCCCCCGAGATCCCTGTCTTCCATTCTTTGGTCTTGACAACTGACTAAACAAAATATAAGGAAAACTAAAAATCAAATGAAATCCAAGGAAAAATTAAAGGAAAAGGTAAGAGGATTCATATTATGGAACATCCTTGTAAAAATATAAATAACTACTACCCTAATAAAAGTCAAGGTTGATGAATATAATATTGGGTGTCTAGAACTCTGTTAAATAGAGAAAAAGCTATGAAAAGAGCCACAAATTTCTTAATCACAACGAAATGGTTTTTAAGCTGAACCTATCGAGTTTAATCTACTTATAGTGTTAACCTCTACTATTACATCGGAACAAACCTTCAGGTGAATATGCACTCACTATAGACCGCCTAGCACATTGTGTTTCCTGTAAAGGGCAATAGATTAGAGGATATAATATTAGCACCAGAACATGTCTAGTATCACTATTTTATATCTTCCTCAGCAAGCAAGTTCATAGAAAGGAATCGTAGTAACATAGAGAGGCATGTACTACTTGCCTTTATCATTCTTCCAATAATTTGACGTGTGGAGTTAGACCTGTTGCCTCGATATGGAACCATTCCAAAGCCAGAATCTTCCTTTGGCATTAAAAAAGAAGAACAATTATCCATAAATGAAGCCACTACAGGATCTAGCTCCCATCTAGTATTTGGAAAGCAGAATGAACCAGAAGTTATGCGAATCACCAAAATGTCTGGAGTGCTTGTGGCCATAGTATATTAACTAATATCACAAAATGCTTTTGTTCTTGGAACTCGGCCTAAAACTTCTATCCCTAGTCTGATTGATTGTATCAGTATCTTTGCAAAGGAAATTGACAACCACACAACAAAACAAGGAAAGTTAGGGCAAAATCAAGAGATAAATAAACAAACATGTTCGTGGTGAGAACAGTGAGAGACACGTTGAGATCAGAAGACATAATTGCATTGAGACGAAAATAAAAGCATGGAGATTGAAAGAACGACGAAACTGAAAGTAGTGGAAATGAAATCGAAACAAAGACGAAATTGAAAGCAAGGAGAAAGGTGTTTATTACCTAATTTCAGAGAGAATGATGGACTCGAAAGAGAAAACGTCTTCCTGATAAGACAGGAGCCGCAACCTCCTTGGACACGAACGATAAGCAAAGAAACGAAATTGAAATTGAAATCGAAAGAGATGGAATCAGAAAAACAAAAATGAAATTGAAAGCCACGATTTACCTTAAGCGAAGAGCATGAGCCTCTTTCTTCTTCCTACCAGCAAACACCTTCTTCCTTCTCCCAGAGCAAAAGTAGTTAATTGAGCCACCGAGAAAGAGAAAAAGTATCTGCATAAAGAGAAAAATCTTACCCAAATTAAAATCTTAAAAGTTATAAAATAAATAGAATAATTTTACTGGGGTTAGTCACAAAACCCCTTATACTTAGTGAGGGTTTATAAAACCCCAATTATCTATATATATTTTAGTGGAGGTTATTATAACCCCAAATAATAAACCCCAATTAAAGTTATAAATTCTTGTAGTGGTTCTAAACACGCGAAACGTTGTAAAATTTGGAGTTGTGACCCTTGATATTACAAGGAAGAATTACTTATATTGGATATTAAATGTTGAAATACATTTAGATGCAATGGGTCTTGGTGACACCATTAAAGAAAGAAATAAAGCATCTGAGCAACTAATTTGTTCCTATGAGAACAATATTATGAACAAAGATTTCACAAATATTATGAATTTATTTCATGTCTTTGTATAGCTGAACAAAGCAATGAAGCTTTTGATGAAAAATCATGAGATCCATCCAATCTGATCCATTCCCAGAAGTGAATGCAACAATAAATATTATGAATTTATTTCATGCCTCTGTATGGCTGAACAAAGCAATAAAGCTTTTGATGAAAAATCATGAGATCCATCAAATCTGATTCATTCCCAAGAGTGAATGCAGCAATACATATTATGAATTTGCTTCATGCCTTTGTATGGCTAAACAAAGCACTGAGCTTTTGATAGAAAATCATGAAACTTGTCCAATTGGTTTTGCTCCATTCCCGGAAGTGAATGCAACAACATTTTATTTATATGATCGTGATATTGATTATGGACATGGTTATAAAGGAAATTTCAAAGACACATTCTGTCACCAAAATTGGGACTATAATGTGAAAAAGAAAAATATGTGAAAATATTGGCAAATAAGATGAAAGTATATATTATCATTACGATAGGAAACGCCATTTGAGTTGTACTTTTCATACACCAAGGCATCTTGTAAGACCCGTGAAAATTAATTAATTAAATAAATAATTAATTAATAAATGCGGGTAGAAAGAGCATTTATGGCATTAATTATTGTTTGATGTGACGTAGAAAAGTACTAGCTCAAATGGTTGAGAGTACTTGGTTTGTGTGAGAGGACTTGAGTTCGAGGTATTGTAAACTTACATTGATTGGAGTGTATCACTAAATGTGAATTGGCATAGTGGTTGTTCGTCATGGGTTCATGGGTTCAAACCTTGTTGGACATAAAGTAGGCTTTATTTTTGCTAATTCTAGCTTAGAGTGGAGTTGAAAGGGCAAAGGTAGAAATCAGAGGGAGGAGTAGCCAAAGGGCTGAAAAACAAGTATTAAACCATTGTAATTACCCTTAAATTGAAATGTATAACACCTCATTAAGGGTATTTTCGTGTTTTCATTTAAACCCATTAACAAGACACCTATAAAAGCCCAATTATATGTAGGAGTAAGGGTTTTGGCAGTGCTGGTTAGTGGTTGTGAGAGAAGCAACGAAAATTGGCTTGCGTGGTGAATTTAGGGTGCGCAAGGGAGAATTGGGAGAAGGTTTGAGGAGGAGCATTCTATCTTCTCAATTTTTGACTAATAATTCCAGGTTAGGGGAGTTGTCTTTGTGCGTGTAAATTAACTGATGTGTGTGTTATGATTCTGGATTATTGCCCTTCTCAAATAATTCTGAATGATGTAAATTTGGTATCCTATGTACTGTGATTGTGAATTGGTTGGCTTGACGTTTGGGTGCAAAGCCTTTTATGCTTATATTGGGTATAATGAGGGTTTTCGTAGGGAATTGGGTAAGGATAACTCAATCTTGAGTTGGGGTAATATGAATGGATGAAATAACATGTTTGATGTTTGTTAGCCATTGTTTTATGTTGGGCAATGATCGAATGCTGTTTTGGTATGTTTTGTTGTGTGAATTGGGCAAGGTTGGGTGAATTGAGTGCGTGATCAGAGTTGGAACTCTGCAAGTCTCGCCCAAGCGAGTCCATCTCTCCTAAGCGAGAGTTGCAGAGTCTCATTTTTGGTTCTGGTACGCGTATCTCGCCTAGGCGACTCTGGACGGGGTTGAGCGACTTGGTCTCTTGCTCAAGCGAGAGACACTCGCCCAAGCGAGGTCGCGAGGAAACCTGGATGTTCTGAGTGCGACTTCTCGCCCAGGCGAGAGGTTTTGGGGTTCTGAGCGACAGGTATGCTCGCTTAGGCGAGAAGGGCTCGCATAAGCGAGGTCTCGATGAGTGTTGATGGTTGTTTGATTGCATCATCGTTTATGCGAGGTGTGTGTTGTTTTGAGTGAGGGTATGGCTTACCCCAGCAAGAGGATCTCGCCTAAGCGAGATAACGTGATGATGTTACTGTTTTAAGCTCGCTCAAGCGAGGTGAGCTAGCCTAAGCGAGACTGAGGGCTTAGCTTGGGCGAGAGTCCCTGGCTTAAGCGAGTTTATGCGAATTGCAATGTTGTGTGTGCTTGCGTGTGTTGGTTTGACTAGTCTTTCTTAAGTATAGGAAGTATATGCATGTGGTTGCGGTGTTTGGGCTTGACGGACTAAGTCCAATAGGGGTCTGGGATGTGCTTGAATGGTTGAACGCATGATGGGCATGGAACTGGTTGAGTTCCCGTCGGCTACTATTGGGCGATGAGTCCTTAGTATGGTGATTGCGTGCGTGCCAGGTCCAAGTCGATAAGGCTTTGATGATTTACTACAGATGAGGAGTCTGTAGGGCAGGACTATGAGTGGGATAGGCTCATAGGGTTGGACCACGAATGAGTTAGTTTCGTGGGAGTACAGTGAAGTCCCAAGACCTAGTTCATATATATGACTCATGAAGGACTATGAGATCATGGTTGGGTAATTTGAAAATCATGAAATTTTAGTTATGTTATTTTGGGATGAGTGACATATTTATTTCATGTATTTGTTTATATATTGTGCATAACTCACCCTTTCTGTGTGTGTGTGGCGATGATCGGATAACTCGTTATCCGGGAGCAGATGATTTGACAGGTGGGCCAGGAGATGCATAGACTCAGAGCGAGGGATAACAGGGGATTTTTGTTTATATTGTTTATCATTTTGATTTTTAGATAAATATGTAATCCTTTGGGAGCCATGTGAATATTATTTAGTTTTATAAATTATGGACTCCTGTTTTTATTACATGTGTATTAAAGTTTTAAATTTCCCGTGTTTGTTTGGGAAATGGTATTATATTAAATGAGGCATTTACTTTTATTTCCTATTTATTATTATTATTATTATTATTATTATTATTATTATTATTAAATATTAGTAATATTCCTTAGGGATGTTACACATCTTACAAATAATAGAAACACATTTTGCTTATGAAGATGGTGATTCAGATTATGGCTATATGGATGCTACTCATCTTGATATTATTATTTTCTTTGCTAAGCCAAATGGAAACATTGATCACCTCATTGGTTATGAGAGTGTTAAAAAAATATCATATTGATATTTACGTTTATATGAAAAATGAATGTTGACACTAGAACCAATGATGAGGATATGTGTCTTATTGATAATGCAACAACTTATACAATTCTCAAGAGTAATAACTTTTTCTCTTGTTTGGTAATGCGAGATATCAATGTTAGTATTATTTATAGTACAACAAATATATTTGAATGCTCCGAAAGAACTATTATACTTCTACTAACAAGTTGAACAGGTACTTATTAAGTTTTAAGGATATTCGTCTAAATAGAAATCATATTGAGACAAACAATGAAAAAGATATGAAATATCTTTATATCTCTATGATTGAGTTGAAAAAAAAATGTGTATTGAAGAAATTATCAACATTCTCTTATGATTTGTACTATACATATATTAGTACAATTGAAATGCATGTCATGGTAAACCAGAAGTTTACGAATCAAAATGAATGCCTTGTTTGGCATGATCAGTTGGATGATTTGTACTACACATATATTAGTACAATTAATTTGCATGTCATTTATATATTTCATGGTTTTAATTGATGCATCTATTAGATAGTCACATATTTGTTTATTATCAACTCGCAATCAAGGATTTGCAAAGTTATTCATACAGTTAAGAGTTCACCTCCTAGATTATCCAATTAAGAAAATATGTTTTGATAATACTGGTGAAATTACATCTCATGCTTTTCATGAGTATTGTATATCAATTGGAATTAAAGTTGAGCATCCAGTAACACATGTTCATACTCAAAATAGACTTGTGGAATTATTACTAACACATCTAAAATTGGTTGCAAGACCATTACTTATGAGAGCTAATATTCCAATGGCTACTTAGGGATATGCAATTTTGCATGTTGCATTATTGATTCGCATCAAACCAACAAGTTATCACAAATACTCTATTATGCAACTGGTTTTTGATTAATGACCTAATATTCTCATGTAAGAATTTTTTTGGTGTGGTGTATATGTTTTCCCCACCAAAAAGGGACTATGATGGGTCTTTAGAGACAATTGAGAATATATGTTGGATATGATTCTCCCTCAATAATGAAATATCTTGAACTACCAATAGGAAACTTATTTACAATTCGACTTGTCGACTGTCACTTTGATGAATAAGTTTTTCCAACATTAGGGGGAGAAAGCAAACAATTGGAAAAAGGTATTGGTTGGAACGAATTATCATTATCTCATCTTGATCCTCATACAAAAGAATGTGAACTAGAAGTTCAAAGGATAATTCATTTTCAAAACTAGTCAATCAATTACCTAATGTTTTACTAACAGAAAAAGGGTAACTAATACCAACTGCTAATGCTATGAAGATAATTGATATTGATTCTTAACACGCCTGAAGGATGGTAGGCCTGTTAGTTCCAAAGACACGCTTGAAGCGTGGTAGGCCTATAGGTTCCAAAGATAAAATCTCTTGAATGAGAAAGGGAGCTAAAATGCAAGATGACCTAAACGAAAAGGTGGAAATCCCAAAAGATTCATTTGCCATAATTAATGATTTAGTTCCAGAAGAACCTCAGGTACCTAAAATTGTTCAAAATGATGAGATTTCAATAAATTATGTCATGAATCATATAATATGGAACCAATATGAAGTCAACAGTGACGAAACTTTTACATATAATATAGCGATGAATGCTATGAATGACAATGAGGATCAATAACGAGTGATAATTGAAGATTGTCGACAAAGAAATGATTGACCAAAATTAAAATATGTAAAGAAACATAATTAGATTTGCTTGCTAAACGAAATGCTTTTAGACCTATAGTTTGCACACCTAAAGGTGTGAAACCCATTGGGTACATATGGATTTTTGCGCAAAAATCAAATTAAGAATGATGAAATTGTTAGATACAAAGCAGAGTTGGTTGCTCAAGGTTTTTCACAAAACCTTATATAGATTTGTGAAAAGACATATTCGCTAGTATTGGATGCAACAACATTGCAATATTTGATTATCCTAGTTGCACAACAAAGTTTGTATTTACATCTAATGGATGATGTTACAACCTATTTGTACAGTTCTTTTGAGAATCATATTTATATGAAATTCCCTGAAGGATTTTATTTGTCCAACAAGGCAAATTCTAAAGAGGATTATTCAGTAAAATGGAATAAGTCCCTTTATGGATTGAAACAATCAAGATGTATGTGGTATAATCTTCTTAGTGAGTACTTGTTAAAGAAAAGGTATAAAAATGACCCTATTTGTCCTTGTATTTTTATGAAAAGATCCGAGAATGAATTTACCATAATTGTTGTTTATGTAGATGACATAAACATTGTTGGAACTCATAATTAGCTCACAAAGGCAATTGATCATTCAAAGAAATAATTTGAGATGAAGGATCTTTGAAGGGAAAAAATCTTGTTTGAAATTAGAAATTGAGTATTTAAATAAAGGTGTTTTTTATACATCAAGAGCCTTATATATTTAAGGTGTGTAAAATGTTCTAAATGGACAAGTCACAACCATTATGTACTCTAATAGTTGTGAGGTCATTAGATGTTGATAAATGTTCTTCTTAGACCTTAAGAAAATGATGAAGATCTTCTTGGTCTAGAAGTATCATATCTTAGTGTTATAAGAACACTGATGTATCTTGCTAATTATACTTGACGTGATATTACATTTGTTGTAAATTTGTTAAGCAAGATATAGTTCTTCACCTACAAGAAGACAATGGATTAAAGTAAAAAATATACTATGTTACCTTAAGGGTACTATGAATATGGAATTATTTTATCCAAATGGTTCAAAATTGGATTTAATGGATTATGCCGATGCATGTTATTTATTATATTCTCCCAATGTCATAATGGTTGATCACAAACAAGGTATTTATTCACATGTGGTAGCACAATAATTTTATGATGATATGTGAAAGAGAGCATAAAAGCAACATCGTCAATATCATGCATAATTTTTGGCATTACATGAGAAGAATGGAATCAACAACTAGTGCATTGTTCAATTGAAAGGATGATGTAAAGATCCAAAATATTCGTTCATGTGAAAATCTAGCAGATTTATTTACAAAGTCTTTGCCAAGGGGAACTTTTGAACAATTGGATCACAAGATTGGACTCCGTCATCTTAATGAAGTAAGTTTACATGAGGGGGAGAAATAGAAGATGTAAAGAACAATATTATATAGAATGGTGTACTTTTTTTCCTTCACTAGGTTTTTATCCTAAAGGGTTTTTCCTAGTAAGGTTTTAACGAGACACATTCTCTTATCAATGACACCCAAGGGGGAGTGTTATGAATTAATGGTCATCCATTGATTTATACAGTTACTCATATGATTGATATGATTGATACTCATATGACTCATTACTTATGTAAATATTTTGTATTAACTAATTTGATTTGTATCCTTTATGAGTTACCATGTTGTATCTATAAATAGGATTCTTCCTATCAATAATAAGACACACAGAAAAGTTCTTCCCCCTATTCTCTCATTGTCTATTCTTCCTTCTATTCTCTATTCTTCTCTATGTTATTAGCTTTATTTCATAACAAAAAATATAAAATAAAAACAATAGTAAAGAAAACAGGTTGATTCCATTGCTTTTCCAAAATAGGATTCATCATTGGTTTCCTAAAGATTATTGTTATTGATTTCTTGTTTAAGACTTCAAATTAATCAATGTAACTTTTCAATTGATTTGTTGGCATTCTTACTTTTAACCAAAGTAACTTCTCAATCAAAAGCAAGAATTTTGTAGATTAATCATAGTAAATTTAACCAAAGTAAATTGTCAATTAAATATTACTAATCCTAATCATGTCCATTCTTTTACCTCTTATATCTAGTAAAAAGCTAATTAACCAAAGTAACTTCTTGATTAATTCTAATCTAAGTTTTCACCTTTAATCAAAGTAACTTCTCAATTATTAACAAACACTCATGAAATCATATGAAAGTTTCTAAAATTAATCAAAGTAACTTCTCAATTAAAATTTAAAAACCCTTGGACTCATATGATTGTTATGTTATGTAAATTTAACACCGTGCTAACTTGCTACAATGTAAAAATCATTACTTTTACTAAATTAAGAACCAAAAGACAGATGAAAATAAATCACAGCAAGAATCAAAAGAACAAACAAATTTATTCAATCCTCATAATCCAATTAAGAAATTACGTTGGAACTAACCCTTGAAGCTTAGCCTTTCATGAAATGGAAAATAAAATAAAAATAATTGAAGAATGGAGAGAGAGAGAGAGAAAGAAAGGAAACGAAATTAGGCTCCCTAAGGGTTCCAAAACTTCGAAGTCTCGAACTTGTCTTTTCTGCTTCTCCCTTGGTCTCTTTATATAGGACTTGGACTGGACTTTTCAGTTGCTAAAACCTCTCAAATATCTTTTTAAAATAAAGATAAAGATAAATATTCAAAAATATTTGGAGAGATATAGACTATTTGACAAATATAGTTGGTTGATAATACCAATATCTAATATAATTAAATAAATTAATTACTTAAAGATATATAATAAATTATCACCAACTAATATTTGTATTAATTCCAAATCAGTCCTTTTGAAATTTGATAGTCCAAATTTGCAAAGACATCCAAAAATATCAATATTTCCAATTCAACCCCTCTTATTTGACCAACTTTGACTAGTCTTTACCCAGAGTTGACTGTTTGACCAGTTTTGACTCTTTGACTGTCCATTGAGAAGCTGACACGTGACATTCCTCTCTTTCTCTCAAATGAAGCTTTCTCTCTCTCCTCCTTTAGGGTTTTTGCCATAGCATGAATTGTGGTCGCTGTTGTTCAAGTGCCACTAGGTTCGTGATTTGCGTTTGGTCTGTGTTTTTTGTGGTCGTGCCGCTGCAATGGAGGTTCTAGGTCATTTTTGCTGTTGCGTGGATGGTCATCAATGGTGTTCAACGTGGCACCATTTTGATTGGCTGAATTTTTAGTTGTTGGATCATGACACATGTCAACATGTGGTTGAACATATTTGAAAGTTAGGGATAACATGATCTGAGTGCCTCTTAGTTTATGAGTTGAAAGAGGGATGGAAATAGACAATGTCAGGGGTGTAGAGGTAGGTTTTCTATAGCCCATTTGGAAAGAGAGGAGTGTATAAGTTATGTATGGGGTGCAAAAGTGATTTTTCCAGAACTTGTTGATTTTAGCCTTATTTAAAGTGGTTTGTAAATTCAATCAATCTATTTTTCCACCTTAAATGAGTTTAATCTTAACTTTAGTTGCATCAACAAATGTTAAAATATCCAAAAGTAATTTATGCAGCTAAAAATCACTTTTTAAGACATTTTTATCACATAAGTTCAAATAGCCTAATTATCAAAATTGTCAATTAAATCACTCTTTAAGCACAAAAATTCAATTAAATACCCAGAATTAAACATTAAATGAGGGAAAAAAATATGCACTCATCATAATTGAAGGCTAATATGATCTAGTTTATCATGCAAGATAACTTGCCACACTACATCTTCGACAACTTCCAACCTCCATTTGGGTCGTTAAATCAAATCTTCAGGTTGGTAATAAATTTGTTGGTAATATGTTTTTATTAGCATCTTTCTTGCCTAAAAGGAATAAATTTCTTCGCTTAATCTTTGTAATCATATTATTTTCTTGTATGAAATTATTTCTTTGATTTTTTAATGGTTAATACCATATAGAAAAGTAATGGTACCTGATATTGAATTAGTATAAAATGTAATAAAAATCAAAGGGAAATGCAAATATAGTGACCACTTGAAGGGAGCACTCTAATATGTTGTTGTTGTTCTGTATTGGCAAATATTCATGTTAAAATTTTAAGCCTATATTGCAATGATACACCAATAGCAAACAATTCTTCTTTTATTCAAGTAACTTGTAATTGCACCAAGTCTTCTAGTGTTCTTTCTGATGTTTGATGTATGTTGTCTGATGGGTTAACTTCTGTGTTGATCCATTACCTTTTTATTTTACAATAGTTGATGAGAAAAGATGATAATACCCCTCTAGTACAATGTTGGGAAAAGAAAAACCAAGAAAGAATATAACGTAAATCATATATTAAAAATTAAATTATTTAATTGCAAAGCGATGGCCTAACCCACGCTATAGAAATATTTAATGTAAAATATTAAATCGACCCTATGAATAATATTAATGTAAAATATTAAATATGTAGCGAGGGCATAGCCCATGAAAGTAAATATATATATATATATATATACATATATA
>Ga0214543_1012025_pt1 | contig 11773 bp, 11 predicted proteins | sample CNSS2metaG_FD_160094 | JGI IMG/M metagenome (GOLD analysis project Ga0214543, IMG submission 160094) | Root nodule microbial communities from cowpea collected in UCLA plant growth center, Los Angeles, California, USA - CNSS2 | ecosystem: Host-associated > Plants > Roots > Nodule | place: USA...
TTAAAAATAGCAAATAAAATATCTAAGATATAGTTTTCCCAAATTATCTTCTATCATAAAGATAAAGCAAACCGCAAGGTCCAATTTTTGTTGCTCTCTTCTTGGCTTAGCCAAACTTCTTCACTTTCTCAAGCTTTTCTTGTCGTCTTCATGGAATGATTAGCTTGGATTTTTGTGATTTTGATAATTTCCTATTCTTAAATTTATCTTTAAGGTGTCATGAAGCTTTAAGCAATTTATTTTCACACTTCCATAAGCTCAAGTTAGATGCAACTGCACTAACACACCTCAAAATATCCCAAGAACATTTATGCAACTAAAAAGTTATTTTTAACATGGTTTTGTATCTGATGCTCAATAAACCCAATTATAGCAAATCCCAATTAAATCAATATTTAAGCACACAAATTCAATTAAAATACCTAGAATTCAACATTAAATGAGGGCAAAAATACACACTCATCACTATCCCTCTCCCTCCAATCAACGATGAGGGAGAGAGGGGAAGGAAGAGGGAAATTCTTCTATTTTTTCAATCATGTCATTTTGAGCGTGATATCAATATTACAATTATGTCCACAAATTATTTTTTAGCATAATTATGAAAATGATGTCAAAATAAAAAAATTGAAAATTTTTATATAATATGGTTTAAAAAGTAATTTTCAATTACATTATCTTCTAAATATTTTTTTATTAAAATATTTTACTTTCATTTATACATTTTCATATTTTTTCTACGTTAAATCAAACTTATATAATGATAATCTTTAATTATTTTTAAAATAAAGTACAACTTGGTAATATTGTTTTTCTTTGATTTAAATATAATTTTTAATTTATCACATCCATCAAATCATTCACAAACTTTAACAAACTTTACTCTTAATCCACCCACTTTCACCTTTAATCCACTTAAAGTGAACAACCCAAACTTCACACTGTAATCCACTTGATGTCATCCTCTCCCTCTCCACCCAATCAACCTTGAGGGAGAAAGAGGGGGAAGGAAGAGGGAAATTTTTCTATTTTTAAATCATTTCTGTTATGTCTTGGGTTCAGGGTGATATCAAGATGACAATTACGTCCGCAAATTATTTTTCAGCTTAATTATGAAAATGATGTAAAAATAACAAAAATTTGAAAATTGTTATAAAATAAGGTTAAAAAAGTAATTTTTAATTATAAAATTTTTTATTACATTATCTTTTAAATATTTTTTTATTAAAATATGTTACTTTCATTTATACAATTTCATATTTTTTTCTACAACAAATCAACCTTATACAATGATAATTTTTAATAATTTTTAAAATAAAGGACAATTTGGTAATCTTGTTTTTCCTTGATTTAAATATAAGTTTTAATCTATCACATCCATCAAATCACTCACAAACTTTACTCTAAATCCACCCTCTTTCACCTTTAATCCACGAACAACACAAAATTCACACTCTAATCCACTTGAATTCATCATCTCCCTCTCCCTCCAATCAAGCTTGATTAAGAGAGGGGGAGGAAGAGGGAAATTCTTCTATTTTTAAATCATCTATGTTATGTGTTGGTTTGATGGTGATATTAAGATTACAATGCTGTTCGCAATTTATTTTTCAACTTAATTATGAAAATGATGTAAAAATATGACTTTTCATATTATTTTTACAAAAATAATTAATAACGAAAATTTGAAAATTGATCTAAAATAAGGTTTAAAAAGTAATTATTAATTATAAATTTTTTTATTACATTATTTTATAAATCTTTTTGTAATAAAATATGTTATTTTCATTTACACATATTAATATTTTTTCTACAATAAATCAAACTTATATAATGATAATTTTTTAATTATTTTTAAAATAAAGTACAATTTGGTAAACTTGTTTTGTTATGATTTAAATATAATTTCTAATCTATCACATACATCAAATCACTCACAAACTTCAACAAACTTTACTCTAAATTCACTCACTTGGTAGTCTTGGGACGATACGAACTATGTTCGTATATGGGAACTCTACCTGGCGTTGCGGTCTATGATCTGTAGCATGTTTTCCCGCACGTGCTCTGTCGGTTGTGGCCGATAGGTGAGGCAGCAAGTCACCTTGAAGTAATCCTTAGACGATGTAGAATACAAATAACCCGATTTGAGGGTTAGATAGTAGGAATAAAAGTGTAGAACAATGTGGGAAGTTAAGTACTGTGATACGTGTGTTTGTTGATATATATGTTTGTAGCCTTGTATATATGATTTATCTGCTAAGCTCACCCTATCTGCGTGTGTTTGGTGATGATCGTGTACGTGGTACACGAGAGCAAATGTTGATGATGCAGGTGGCTCAGGTGCAGCTTAGTCGCGGAGAGGGGTTCAACTTGGGAAACTCTTACGTTTATTTACTGCTTTTGAAAACAGTTGTAAACCCTGATGGGTGATTTTATAACATTATGATTATGGTTTTGTTGTGGATGTTAATAAACTTTATTCCCGTGCTTTTGGAAAATGAGGTATTATTAATTGCGCCGAGTATTTTATTTTTCTTCATTTCATTTATAAAACCGTAATATCCTGACGGGATGTTACATTTGGTATCAGAGCAATGGTTTTCAAAATGATTTTTGGGGTCTATGGGGAGTGAGCATACCGTGTTACGCTTGCGTGACTAACTATTTGTGTTATTATTTTATTTTTGGATATGAAATCCTAATTTGAGCTGTGTGTGTGAATAGCTATAATATGTGGCGCGCACAAGCTATGGCTAACAGGGGGAGGAGGAACACCGTTGGAGCTGACGACATAGCTCAGGCGATCCATCGTATGGTGGACGCGATGCAGCCCATAGCAGCGCCACCCAGAGCTGTAGTGGCACCTACCAGGCCGGTATCTATGGAGAATTTCATGAAACACCGACCGACCAAGTTCTCTAGCAAGGTCACTCCTGATGAGGTAGATGCCTGGATGCGGGAGTGTGCGAAGATCTGTCGGGTGTTGGAATTCACGGATGAGCAGAAGTTGTTGTTTGTCACATTTCTCCTGGTGGCAAACGCGGAGTACTGGTGGCAGGGGATGCAGCAGTTGATGCAGATCCATGAGGAGCAGGTGACCTGGGCTACCTTCAGGACGAGGTTCCTGGAGAAATATTTCTCGGACAGTGCGAGGCATGAGCGGGAAGCAGAGTTCCTCACGTTGCAGCAGGGAACCATGACTATGGAGGCATACATTGAGAGGTTCGAGTACCTTGCACGTTTCTACACTCTGGTGGTCACTGAGGATTGGAGGTGTAGGAAGTTCGAGGGGGGACTAAAACATGAGCTACGCAGATTCTTGGTACCTCTCAGAATCAGAGAGTTCCCGGTTTTGGTCGAACAGGCCAAAACAGTTGAGCAGCTGGACATTGGGGCCCAGCCGAGCAGCACGACCACAAAAGGCTGTGACAGACACTCGTCAACAGAAGAAACCTTATAGCAGGCCACCGACTTCCTCCAGGAGGCTACAGTGCTATAATTGTGGCGGGGAGCACTTGAGGAGAGATTGTAGGAGCCCTGCCAGTAGTACAGGTGGAGGCAGTGGCACTGGTAAGTGCTACGTGTGTGATCAGACTGGACACTTTGCATGATAATGTCCTAACCGAAAACCAGCTGGAGGTGCGCCAACTAAGAAACCTCTATGAGATCAGCCTAGAGCACCAAGGCGTGTGTTCGCCTTGATGACTACAGAGGCAACCCAATCAGGTAATTTATTGGAGTTCATGTGTTTGTTGTGTGACCACGAGGTGGTGGTGTTATTTGACTTGGGGGCCACTCATTCATTCGTGTCTAATGAATGCGTGGGGAGGCTCGGACTTGCTATGCGAAAGCTGGAATGCGAATTGATAGTCGCTACGCCAGCATCTGGAGAGGTATCCACCACTTCTATGTGCGTGGGGTGTCCTATGGAGGTGGCAGGCCGCAGGTTCACTCTGAATCTTATTTGCGTGTCGATAGAGGGTCTGGATGTGATACTGGGCATGGACTGGTTGTCGAGCAACGATGTTGTCATTGATTGTGGACGGCGCAGGGTAGTGTTTCCAGATAAAGTGGGGTTGGAACTTATCTCGTCTAATCAGGCAGTGAGGGAGATTGAGGCTAGGGCTACATGCTATATGATAGTGGCTCATGCGGAGAAGATGAGTACAGCAGAGAAAATCAGCAGGATTCCGATAGTGGAGGAATACGCATATGTATTTTCGGATGAGATTTCAGAGTTGCCACCTATCAGGGATGTGGATTTCTCCATTGATCTCATCCCTAGCGCTGAGCCAGTTTCTAATGCACCGTACAGGATGGCGCCTGCTGAGGTAGCCGAACTAAAGAAATAGATCGAGGATCTACTTGAGAAGAAGTTCATCCGACCGAGTGCATCACCGTGGGGAGCACCGATGCTGCTAGTGAAAAAGAAAGATGGTAGCTCCAGGTTATGTGTTGATTACCGGCAGCTAAACAAGTTAACGATACAGAATAAGTATCTGCTGCCAAGGATTGATTATTTGTTGGATCAGCTGAGGGGAGCTGCGGTGTTCTCGAAGATAGACTTGAGATCTGGATATCATCAGATCCTTGTCAGGCCAGAGGATGTCCATAAGACTGCCTTTAGGTCACATTATGGCCACTACGAGTATGTAGTGATGCCATTCGGGGTGACCAATGCGCCAGCTATATTCATGGACTATATGAATAGGATTTTCCAGCCATATCTAGATCCGTTTGTGGTAGTGTTTATCGACGATATCCTGATCTACTCTGAGAGCATAGAAGAGCATGCAGAGCATCTAAGAGTGGTGTTGGGGATTCTCAGAGAACACCAGTTGTATGGCAAGTTATCAAAATGTGAGTTCTGGTTGGAGGAGGTAAAATTCCTGGGCCATGTGATCTCAGCCCAAGGAATTGCAGTTGATCCGGCTAAGATCGAGACCGTGGTGAAGTGGGAGAGGCCTCAGACAGTTTCAGAGGTGCGAAGTTTTCTGGGTTTGGCAGTGTATTATCGACGATTTGTGGAGGGTTTCTCCAAAATGGTGAAACCCCTTACCCAGTTGACGAGAAAGGATCAACCCTTCTCATGGACAGATGAGTGTGAAGCTTGCTTTGAGGATATGAAGAGAAGACTGACCATCGCACCGATACTGGCAATCCCTGACATGACTAAAATATTTGAGGTGTACCGTGGGACCTCGTATCAGGGGTTAGGCTGTGTGTTGATGTAGGATAAACGGCATGTAGCCTATGCATCGAGATAGTTGAAGGTTCATGAGAAAAATTACCCGACACACGACTTGGAGTTAGCGGCAGTCGTGTTTGCTCTCAAAACATGGAAGCATTATCTATATAGGGCGCAGTTTCAGGTATTCAGCGATCATAAAAGTTTAAAATACTTGTTTGATCAGAAGGAGCTGAATATGAGACAGAGGCATTGGATGGAGTATTTAAAGGACTGTGACTTTGAGCTATTGTACCAACCTGGTAAAGCTAACGTCGTAGCGGATGCCCTGAGTAGGAAGAGAATTCATGTATCAGCTATGATGATTAGAGAGTTAGAGTTGATAGAGCAGTTGGGGGACATGAATCTGGGGTTGGATATGGGGCCTGGACAGATACGATGCAGTATGCTGAGGATCACGAATGAGTTCCTAGATGAGCTTCGAGTGGAACAGGGTAAGGATCAGGAGCTGCAACAAATCATTGGTGAGTTGGGCATTGAGAAGAGGAAGGATATTCGGATGGGCAAAGATGGGATCCTACGGTTTCGGGAGAGAGTGTGTGTTCCTAGCAGCAGAGTTCTAAAGAAGATGCTCCTAGATGAGGGGCATAAGAGTCGTCTTAGCATACACCCTAGTATGACTAAGATGTATAAAGATTTGAAAGCCTCTTTCTGTTGGACGGGTATGAAGACAAAAGTGGCTGATTACGTAGCTTCTTGCTTGGTATGTCAGAAAGCGAAGATAGAACATCAGCGACCGGGTGGTATGTTAGAGCCTCTGGACATTCCATAGTGGAAATGGGATAACCTTTCCATGGATTTTGTCACACACTTGCGAGATCGGTGAGAGGGCACGACTCAATCTGGGTGATAGTAGACAGATTGACGAAGTGTGCTCATTTTTTGCCGATTAATCAGAAGATGAATATGGATAGGCTGGCGGATTTGTATGTTTGGGAGATTGTCAGGTTACATGGAGTGCCGGCGAGTATTGTGTCGGACAGAGATCTGAGGTTCACCTAGAGGTTCTGGCAGTCATTGCAGAACGCTCTGGGTACTCAGCTCCGAATGAGTTCCGCTTATCATCCTTATACAGATGGATAGTCTGAGCGGACTATATAGTCGTTGGAGGACCTGCTGATGACATGTGTTTTGGACCATTAGGGTACTTGGAGTGATGTACTGCCGCTGGTAGAATTCACTTATAATAATAGTTATTATTCAAGTATTGGAATGGCTCCCTACGAGGCCCTGTATGGTAGGAGATGCAGGACACCATTGTGTTGGCAGCAGGATAGCGAGGTAGTGGTTCTTGGGTCAAAGTTCTTACAGCAGACCACCGAGAAGGTAAGGGTGATTCAGGATCGGATGCGCGCGACTCAGAGCAGGCAGAAGTCTTATGCAGATAAGAGGAGGAGGACGCTTGAGTTTGAGGCAGGGGACCACGTGTTTCTTAGAGTGACTCCTACTACAAGTATTGGCAGGGCACTTAAATCGAGAAAGTTGACACCTCGATTCATCGGACCATATCAGATCATGAGGAGGATTGGTCCTGCAGTGTGTGAGATAACATTACCACCACACTTGGGAAACTTGCATAATGTTTTCCATGTGTCACAGCTGAGAAAATACATAGCCGATCCTACGCATGTTCTGGAGGATGGTGATATGCAGATACGGGAGGACTTGACCATTGGAGCCGGACCAATGAGAATCTTGGATTCTCAAATAAAAAAGCTCAGAGGAAAGGAGATGTCATGGGAGATGGAAGATGTCATGAGGCGGTCCTATCCTCATCTCTTCCCTAGTAAGTTCTCTTTTTCGAGGGCAAAAAATTTTAAAGGTGGGAGTATTGTAAGACACGTAGAATTTAATTAATTAAATAATTAATTAATTAATAAATTCGGGAGGGGAAATAATTATGACATTAAATTATGGTTGGTATGATGTGGAAAAGTGCTAGCTCATGTGGTTGAGAGTACTTTGATTGTGTGAGAGGACTTGGGTTCGAGTCCTATGTATGCTAACTTTTGTGTTATTGTTTTATTATTTTCTATGAAAACATGTTCTGGTATGATATGATGATTGAATTGTGATTTCTAGCATGAAATATGAATTGGTTAAATGGTTTGATATTGATTTGGCGATTGCATGGTTATGGGTTCAAGCCTTGGAGAATTTACATTAAGCTTTATATTTTTTTGGGCATTTTTGGCTTTGACTTGAATATGGAAAGGTGGAAAGGAAACCTAAGTGAGTGGGCAGCCAAAGGAGGCTGGAAAGGCAGCCGTAGGGGGAGTTGAATGGCACATTATGTCCTATTCAATGCCATTTTCGTTTTGGTATTAATCACTTAGTTTTAGGCACACTTTAAAAGGGAAAATTAGGTTAAGAGCTAAGGTTTGACAAGTTGGAAAGCATACCAAAGAGAAAGCACGAAAATCTGAGTTGTGAGACTTGAGGGAGAGTTGCGGTGCTGAATTGTGAGGAAGCGAGGAAGGTGGGTGATCGAAGGTGAACCTTACAAATTGTCGAAGTTTAAGCGAAAGGATCCAGGTTAGGGGAGCTGGACTCCGTTTGCCTTATTGTTTTTATTAAATCCCATGAACTGTATGATGATAGTGATGTATGATTCTTGTTCTGATTCTGAAATTCGGATTTCTGGAAAATTTCTAGAAACCGCCTGGCGGGCTATGCTTAGCCGTCAGGCGGCTCATGCCAACTGTGTCTGTTTGGGGTGTTTCTGGGGGCAGCGCCTGGCGGTGGAACCCGGTACTGCCAGGTGAGGCAAATGAAGGATGAAATTCTGGGTTTATTTTTATGAGCTACCTGGCGGTGATGAATTTCTGCCAGGCGACGCGAGTCTACTGACTCGATTTTCTGGTTTTGTGCTTTCTGGGAGATTTCTGATAGATGAATAAGGTGGGGAAAGTTAGTTATAAGATGGTAGGAGTGGTATTTGTTGATTTTCGGCTTGAATGATCTGTATAAGTAATGAAACAGTGCAGCTAGGTACTAAGATAATAAAATTGGGAAATCTGGTAATGTAAAGTTCATTTGTGTGGAAATTCTGAAAGGAAAATCTATGGAATCGGTAAAGTCAAATAAGGGACGTTATGAATGTCAAATTGCAAGAAGTGGGCGAGATTTGGAGTCTGGTTGGTGTAGTGCAGGAGTTTGGGAAGTTCTAGAACTGATGCACCGCCAGGCGACGTCGGCGACAGTGCAGAGGGGGTGTTTTTCGTGATCGAGCGGGAGTTGAGGGTCAGTGGAAGCTTGGTGTGAGAATGAGTGCATTTAGTTGAAGTTCGGAGTCATAGGGATGGGGAGTTTATGAAATGAAATTACATAGACGGTGGATAGGGTATGCGAGTATGAGTATATTAGAATAACAAGGGATAATTGTAATTGAGGTTTTGGTATGAGTCATAAAACTGTGTGAGTGCAATATTGGATCTTGAAAGGTCTCGTTGGAAGGTGGTAATGTAAATCTGAGTATAGTGGAAATAAGTTTATAAAATATAGCGAGATAAACTTGTATATTTAAGTAAGTTATAAAAGGGGAAGGAAATGGGGACAAGTATCGTATGAACATAGGTACTGTTTAGCGAAAAGGGTGGGTTATACTAAATTGCAATAAGAGTACGTGAATCTAGAGTGGGAAAATGGTTTCAAGTAAGGTACTCTAAGTGATGCAGGTACATTGTGACTAGTCAAGTCTATGAGAATTGTTATGATTCATTTAGTGAGAAGTGCATTGGGAGCTAGAATCTGTGAACCATGAATATTCATGATAGGGAATTCAAATGGAGTGTTGTTGTATTGAGTTGTGGCTCGGAACGTATCCCTTGAGTTGTGGCTCGGGATAGGGGTTAAACACGTGGTATTCCTCGAGTTGTGGCTCGGAATAGCATCTCTTGAGTTGTGAGTGTACTGGTTGTGGCCAGTACAGATGGGTCTAGATAGATTGCCCTCCTCAGTTGTTGGCTGACGAGTTTGGTAGTCTTGGGACGATACGGACTATGTTCGTATATGGGAACTCTACCTGGCGTTGCGGTGTATGATCCGTAGCATGTTTTCATGCACATGCTCTATCGGTTGTGGCCGATAGGTGAGGCAGCAAGTCACCTTCAAGTAATCCTTAAACGATGTAGAATACGAATAACCCGATTTGAGGGTCAGATAGTCGGAATAAAAGTGTAGAACAATATTGGAAGTTAAGTTAAGTACTGTGATACGTGTGTTTGTTGATATATATGTTTGTAGCCTTGTATATATGATTTATCTGCTAAGCTCACCCTATCTGCGTGTGTTTGGCGATGATCTTGTACGTAGTACACGGGAGCAGATGTTGATGATGCAGGTGGCTCAGGTGCAACTTAGTCGCGGAGAGGGGTTCGACTTGGGAAACTCTTACGTTTATTTACTGCTTTTGAAAATAGTTGTAAACCCTGATGGGTGATTTTATAACATTATGATTTTGGTTTTGTAGTAGATGTTAATAAACTTTATTCGATCGTTTAATAAAATTTGAGTTTTCCCGCGCTTTGGGAAAATGAGGTATTATTAAATGCGCTGAGTATTTTATTTTTCTTCATTTCATTTATATAACCGTTATATCCTAACGGGATGTTACATTATGTCTTGGTTTGAAGGTGATATGAAGATTACAATGATGTCCGCGATTTATTTTTCAGCTTAATTATGAAAGTGATGTAAAAATATGACTCTTCAAATTATTTTTACAAAAATAATTAATCACGAAAATTTGAAAATTGTTATAAAATAAGGTTTAAAAAGTAATTTTCAATTATAAAATTTTCTATTACATTATCTTTTAAATATTTTTTTATTAAAATATGATATTTTCATTTATACATTTTCATATTTCTTCTACGATAAGTCAAACTTATATAATAATAATTTTTAATTATTTTTAAAATAAAGTACAATTTGGTAATCTTGTTTTTTATGATTTAAATATAAGTTTTAATCTATCACATCCATCAAATTACTCACAAACTTTCACAAACTTTACTCTTAATGCACCCACTTTCACCTTTAATCCACTTAAAGTGAATAACACAAACTTCATACTCTAATCAACTTGATGTCATCCTCTCCCTCTCTAGGGATGTCAACGGGGCGGGTAGGATACGGGTAGTAGCTCCCCCGTACCCTACCCGCTGGATAAATATTTGCCCCGTACCCATACCCATATCCGTCGGGTATCTATTATGCGGGTACCCGTCTATTTTTTTCATATCCGCGGGTATCCATGGATACCCACGGGTATTTACAAAATTATTTAAAAAACAAATATTTAATCATAAATTCAAATAAAATAAAATAAAATACATCACTGTCATAAATTTTAAATAAAGTTCAAAGAAACTCAAGTTCATACAAGTCCAAATAATTATAAAAGTAAATATAAAATGACGTTCAACAAAATGAAAGTTCTTTAATTAATGTTTAGATCAAAAAGTCCAATTTTTCCAATTGATTCCTAAAAAATAAACAAAATAAACAAATAATAAACCTCAATTGCCATGTGCCAAGTATTCTTATTTTGATTCCATCATTTGACAACAAGCATATCATAGACGTCATTGTCTATCTTGGATTTGATGTATATGCCCAATTTCAAATAAAGGAAAGATAAGAATGTCAAGGGTGTACTTGGAAGAAGACAACGTATCAATACTTGAAATTTGAAGAATGAAGACAAGATTTTCAACTTAGAAAAAAATGAGGCTAGAATACTTTTTACTAATATATATATACATATATATATATATATATATATATATGAGGGTACTTTGTTGAATTAAAGTTTAGCGGGTACGGGTATCCACGGGTACGGATACTATGATACTCGTACCCGCCCCGTTAACATGTGGGTATCAAAAATATCCGTACCCGCAGGTAGCGGGTATCCATTTTTAAAATCCATTTCCTACCCGTTACGGGTTTTATCCGCGGATACCAAGGGGTACGGATTTTTTTGACATCCCTATCCCTCTCCATCCCATCAACCTTGAGGGAGAGAGGGGAAGGAAGAGAGATATTCTTTTATTTTAAAATCAACTTTGTTATGTTTTGGTTTAAGGCTGATATCAAGATTACAATTATGTCCGCAATTTATTTTTTTAGCTTAATTATGAAAATGATGTAAAAATATGGCTTTTGAAATTATTTTTACAAAAATAATTAATAACGAAAATTTGAAAATTGTTATAAAATAAGGTTTAAAAAGGAATTTTTAATTATAAATTTTTTTATTGCATTATCTTTTAAATATTTTTTTATTAACTACATCTTGAATATCCCTCCTTAGACCACTCACAAGCCTAGTGACTTTCTCTTCTTCATGCTCATCATAGAGTCCTACCTTTAAGAGCATGGACTCCATCAATTTGAAATATTCTTCCACACACATAGACCCTTGTTGAAGCCTTTGGAGCTTCAAAAGAGTCTCCATCCTATGATAGGAAGGTATAAAACATTCGCGCATTTTAACTTTATTGTCCATCCAAGAAG
>Ga0214543_1012029_pt1 | contig 11770 bp, 6 predicted proteins | sample CNSS2metaG_FD_160094 | JGI IMG/M metagenome (GOLD analysis project Ga0214543, IMG submission 160094) | Root nodule microbial communities from cowpea collected in UCLA plant growth center, Los Angeles, California, USA - CNSS2 | ecosystem: Host-associated > Plants > Roots > Nodule | place: USA...
TATATATATATATATATATATATATATATATATATATATATATATATATATATATATTATGTTAAATTCAATCTCATTTTTTTTAAAATTTGGCAATTTTATACAAATATTTTTATTCAAATTCACAATTTTATTAAATATTTTTAAATTATTTTTATATCAATTCTAACCATATTATTAGAATATAATGATTAGATTTATGTTTAATTTTTTTATCTGTACAAAAAATAGGTTATAGTTGGTTGAAATAATAGGGTTAGATTGGTTTAAAATTAGAAGATTTTAATTTTATTTTTTTAAACCAACTCTAACCCTATTTTTTACTTGTAGCAAAGATCAAACATAAATATAATAACACACTACAAGAAAAATCTTAAATAATAACCAATTTTGATGACTAGAAATATTTTTAGAGACCAATTCCCTAATTACAGACCAATACAGAGACTAATGTTTTTGGTAGTCAAAATTTTGATAGTTAATGTTAGTGACCAATTGAGATACCAATTCATAATAAAAACTATTTTAATCACTAATTTAGAAATAAATTATAATTTTTATTCATAATAAAAACTATTTTAGTTACCCGATTGTTGGAATTGGTAACCAATAGATTAGGAGGAGAAATATATATTTTTGAATAGAGAAAGATAAGTATCAATAAATTAATAGAATGCTTAATTATAGGAAAAACAAAATGTCAGGATTATATATATTTGTGTTATGCATATATTATACCTTAAAATTTATGAAGCAATTCCAATAACGAGAAAAAAAGAGATAAGAAAGAGAGAGAGAGAAACAATATTTATTTTTCTAGGTTTATTCGGATTATGAGCTGAGTGTTTTGTAAACAATTGTTTTGTAATTTTCTCTTTCAAATAAAAAGTCTGCAACAACCCAAAGACTTAGGGGTTATGAATTTTATGTGTGATTATGCCGCATTTATATTTTTTCCATAAATTTGATTATAGGATATGTGCATTTTTTTCTTAACAACTGATATTAAAGCTAGGTTGTTACTATTGTTTATTGTTATAAATGATTGAGGGAATCATATTTAAGTGGGAGCAATGGATGCAAATGAAGGAAAGGTGAAAACTGAAAAGTTTGATGGTGTAGACTTTAGCCTATTGGAAGATGCAAATTGAATATTATTTGTATCAGAAAAAGATGTATCAACGTCTCTTAGGAAATAAACTAGAGGACATGAAAGATGAAGATTGGGCTCTTCTTCATAGGCAAGCCCTTGGAGTTATTCGTTTGACATTATCTCGCAATGTTGCATCCAATATTGTAAAAGAAGCACCTAAGAAAAGTCTTATGGCGACTCTTTCTAGAATGTATGAAAAGCTTTCGACCTCGAACAAAGTTCATTTGATAAGACAAATGTTCAATTTACAGATGACAGAAGGTGCATCAACAACAGAACATCTCAATGAACTCAATATAGTCACAACCCAATTGAGTTATGTTGCAATAGAATTTGATGAGGAAGTATGAGCATTGATACCTTTGTCTTCCCTACTAGAAAGCTGGAAGGCTACCGTCACAGTTGTGAGTAGTTCGTCGGGAGGTAATAAGTTGAAATTTGATGATGTTCGTTACTTGGTTCTTAATTAGGGTTGTCAACACGGGCCAACCCGACCTGTTTTGACCCGGCCGATTTTAGCTCGTCTTATACGGGTCGAGCCGAGATATATGGGATAAAATTATAAAATAATCAACCCGGCCCACAGGCTGGCAGGTTGGCCCACCAATTTTGAATTTTTGTTTTCCAGATTTCCAGATATATGACAATAATTTATAATTTTCTATTTTGACAACTTTTAATATATATGATTTTAATTTGGATTCACATGATAACAATCAAATATTTATCATGTTTTTAGGAATTTGTATACATTTTTCAATATGCATATATCATGTATTATATTCTATTATTTTCAAAATAAACGTATTATGAGGTATGTGTCGTATCTTATATATGTATCATATTCATATATCATAACTATAGTGGATAATTATTTTTTGACACTAAAATTGATCACTATTTAGAGATTTTCTTGTACTTGTAGTGATATAGTTAGAGTTGGTTTAAAAATAATTTAGAAATATTTAATAAGAATGTGGATTTTAATAAAAATATCAGTATAATATTTATATGAAAATTAAATTTGGTTTCAATTTAGAGAAAAAAAATAATCAATTTAAAAAAAATTAGGATTGTATTGAACAAAAATAACAAATACAAGATCTGAATTGAATACACGTGTCATTAATGACACGTGACACTGACACTTTCATGTGGTACTGATATTGTCTCGTGACACAATGATACAATGCTGACTTGATTTGTGAATATATTTATTTTAAATTAAGAAAAAATAAAAAAAATAACAAGAAAAAACACAAACTAACACGCACATACCATATTCACATGTCGTAAACTATTTAAACGACTTTATCCAAAAAAGACTGAATTGAGAAAAATTAACAAAAATCAAAACCTGATTACACAAAAAAACTAGAATCACATTTAAAAAACTCAATAAAAATATAGACCAAATTAGTATTCAAACTTAATTAATATTAGTTTTCCTCTTGATACTAAATGTCCACCTATGTTTCCCCTTTTTTATGATAATAAAAAATAAAATAAATTATCATTGTGAAAATAATAACAAATTTTAAAAAATATTATTAAATTAAAAAATAATTAATTAATAAAAATAAATATTAAAAACTTTTATAATTTATAGTAAAAGGTTTTAATTGTTTTGTAGGTATATCAGTACAAAATTTGCTTTTCACAACTTATTTTAATGATAATTTTAGATTTATTATTAAAAAAATATGCAATGACAATTTTATAAATAATTAAAATTTTTTAAAAACAGATGGCCTAAATTTCAACGATATTTTAGAAACAATTACGTAGCATCATTGTTCGTGTTGTCTTCATTCTCGTGCAATATCACAATCTTTACTGTTATCCTTACTTATAAACGCTGAGCTCCCACACTTGTTGTCACTGTCACTGTGGTGTTGCTCTGTCGCCGTCCTTTGTATCAATTCATGACTGCTTAAAGGATTTATTATCACAATTTTTGCTCAAACCGTTATCATAAATCCTTTAAACAATGACGGGTGAAACGACACAGTTTATAATGACACATTTATAAGTGACAATTGTATAATCATTTCTAAAACCCATTTTTAATCGTTCTTAAAAGTTTCGTCAGTAATGGTGATAAGTTTTTAGTACAGATAGTTGTTTTAGTTTAAAAAAAAGTAGTTACTTAGAACGTAAAAAATTTAAAAATTGTATACAACATAATCTTTTATCAATATTTTGTGAGACCTCTTTTTCTTTTACACCCTATTCTGTAAAAAGGATTGGGCTTGACCTTTTCGAGGGACCAAGTTCAGTCCGTTTTGGGATCCCAAGACCCCTTCTCAATCACTCACTATTCCATTCTGCCTCATTTCACATAAACAGTTCCCTTCTGTGTCTCCTATGCTGAAGTAGAAATCTCTGCTAGGGCTTGAACGAACTCCTCGATTTCAAAAGTTGAAACCTCCTTCTACCACGTAAGTTGATCCCTCCTCTTGGTTCCTTTCGTTTTCAGCTCTTAAGCTCTAAACTCACATCAATCTCCATAAGTCTAAGTTATTTTCGTACTCTTACGTCTCTTATTTCAGTTTCTTAAGCTGCTGTTGAGTTGTGGTGAGCTTCTGTTAGGGCTATCGTTTCCTTTAGCCCTCTTTTTCCAGGTAAGGGAAGTTAGGTTTCACTTTTTTTAAGTTCTTTTGATTGTTCCTGTTTCGTTTGGATAAGTTTGATTAGTGTTTTGTGAAATACTTGACAAGATTGGGGAAATCGTTAATTTTTTCTGTATTTCCAAGTTAGGGGTTCAAATATTAATAAAACTTTGATATTTGACGTTATTTTTCGTATTCTGGACACGTCGGATAGTCGCTGGGCGAGTGCCTTGGTCGCTGGGCGACTATGTCCTTTTTTTTATATGCGCAGTTTTAGTAAAATTGACTTTCCCAACTCGTTAACCGCTGGATCGAGCTAAACTTTTAACAGCTGATCCTTAACACCTAGTTCTTGACTTTGACCGGTCGGATCTTGAATCAGAGCTTTGTAGTGAGAGCAGTTTTTATCGCAAGGTCCATGTAGTTTGGTTGTTGACAACATTGACCTTCGTTGCTTGTTTGGTGCATAACTTTCTCTATAGTTATTCAATTAAGTTGGTTCTTGTTGCATTTGGTTCTTGATTCAATAATCTTTAATTTGAATATAAATACAAAAATTTTGGAGCTTTACACAAACTACAATTTTATTTTTAAAATCCCAAATCGGATATTACTAATTTAAGTAATAAAATTAAGAAATATTATGAAAACCTAATTTATTATACTTCGCTTCCCAAAAACGCGGGAAATTTTAAAACATTTATTATTCGGAAGTTATCCAAAACAATCCATAATTTATGAAACTCCAATATAGTATCCAAATTCACAAATTAGTAAAACACTGTTTACAAAGTTAATAAAAACAATAATGATAAAACTCCAGTAAAATCTTTTCCCAGCTAACCCTTTCTCCGATGTTATGCCTCACCAGCACCACCTGCAACATCATCTACTCCCGTGTAACACATTACACAATCATCGCCAAACACAAGTAGATAGGGTGAGCTCATAAACAGTTAACATAAAAGTTAATAAAAAAGTCAAGATACACCCATCTATTTTATTCTAGTTAAATCCTCGCCAAGACCTTAATCCCTAAGGCTTTTCAACCTTCACAACACACAAATAGTTAGCCTCAGATTCAGGGTTTATGATGCTCACATGAACTTGCCCGCTCGTGGTCCTGCCTCTACGAACCTCCCCGCTCGTAGTCCTGCTCTACGAACCTCTCCGCTCGTAGTCCTGCTCTAACGACCTACCCGCTCGTAGTCCAACACACGTGATCCACCAGCTACGTACCTCTCTGCACACAACATCTCTCAAGTGTGAGCATGGAACATACGAACCTACCTCGCTCGTATCCCCACACGAGAGTAATAGGATATGAACCTCCCTGCTCATATCATCACGTGTTCACCACCATCCGTGAACCTACCCGCTCATGGCACAACATCGCCTGATCCAAGTCTCATATCACAGCACGATAATGAAAATAAGAAAAATACACTACGCTACACAAGGTACATACTCAAGTTGGTCTTAGGGATTCCAATGCTTCCACGAACCTGCCCGCTCTTGGTCCAACTCTACGAACCTCCCCGCTCGTAGTCCAACTCTACGGACCTACCCGCCCGTAGTCCAACACACGTAATCCACCAGCTACGTACCTCCCCGCACGCAGCATCTCTCAAGTGTGAGCACGGAACATACGAACCTACCTCGCTCGTATCCCCACACGAGAGTAATAGGATATGAACCTCCCCGCTCGTATCATCATGTGTTCATCACCAGTCATGAACCTACCCGCTCATGACAACATCAAGCATATCCCAGACCAAGACCAACACAACAAACCATGCAAAACATATCACAATGCACCCTGCCACTACACCACCGCCTAGCGCAGCCTAAGCGCCGCTAGGCGAATTGGCAGTACCGACTGCCTGGCGGTTCCACGTCACCGTCGGGTGCCACAACTCACAAGATATCCTTGTTTCCTACTATCGCCTGACGGTTCACTCTACACCGCCAAGCGCTACACTAGTAATGTGACACTACTGGTTTTAGGTACTCTAATTCATTTCATAGAATTCAACCATTCAATTCTCAAACATCCAGAAATCGACATACATATTCATATATTCCAAATTACAACATCAGAACACATATGCATCTTTCAAGTATAAGCACACATTCCTCTCTTTTATAATTCATATATACTTACCTCTTAAATTAATTCCAACACACTTTATTTTCCCCTTCTTATTTTACCAACCCTTTTCATGCTTACAATTCACATACCCCACATAAGACACAATCAAAGTTATATACTTACTTCACATGCCCTCACAATTCCATTACATTTAAAGTATGATTATCATGTTCCCATATTTTCCCGAAACCCGTCATGATCATGCAACACTCGGTCATAGTGATATCATCAATAGTGGCCTTTTTCACACACTTATAACATCATACATTCAAACTAACATATATAGGTTCGTATATTCAACATGTATCAGCAAGCACTGCCAAAAACATACTCATCAATCACACATCTTTATATTTATCTATATACATTCACCAATCAAGGTCATACCAGCACTTGAGCACACTTAATCATCCATTAGTAATCATACTATTAGGGAATTCAAACAACCAATCATGTGTGATGTATATCTCCCTCTACAGGCATCCAATTCAAATCTCCACCATTTAGTGAAGAACAACATGTTGTGAATCACCTTCCAAAATTTCACCTAAATCGGACGGTTAACGAAACGGGAAATGCAGTTTTACGAAAACTGCACGAACCATAAAAATCGGTGGCACCTGACGGGACTATACTACCGCCAGGCAGTTTCTGTTCCGCGAAAAATACGAAAAACAGCATTTTTCGTGAATCAGAGCACCACACATCACTGGTATGGCGCCTGGCGGCCAAATGGGTGCCGCCAGGCGGTTCCTGCTGTTCCAAGAACCCAGAAATTTCCTCAACACCTGCGAACCTTATTCCAACACCTACAATTCTGATTCCCTTCGATTTTAGACTTCATACTCACAACTCAAGTGTTTAGGTTTGCAATTTATTTCATACAACTTCCAATCACACGGAATTCCATTAATTTAACCCATTCAATTTAATCCAACTCTAAATTCCCCAAATTCACAACCCTAACATGACGTCTATGAGATTTTCGTCCAATTTGATCCCAAACTACATTTAATCCAATGACTATGACATATAATCATTCTCACATAGTTAGAGTAGCATTTTTCCCCTATCAAAATCATCCCAAAACATCCAGAGCATCAAAATTGAACCAAAATTGGTTTGCGTCGCCTGGCGGGTCAGTCACCACCGCAGGCCCTTCATCAGAACCCAGAAAATTGGGTTAAATAGCTATGCGTCGCCTGGCGATTAGGAGCTTACCGCCAGGCGGTTCCTCTTCAGGAACCCAGAAATAGGCTAACATGCATGTGCCACCTGGCGGCTATGAGTAGCCCACCAGGCGGTTTCTGGAAAATTTCCAGAAACGTGAATTTTCATACAATTTGGACAGATTACTAACACCTAATAATCATATATTTCATGCAATCAAACAATACAAAATTAAAGGTACGGTTCTAGCTCCCCTAACTTGTTAATCCTTGCTCAATTTGAAGAATCAAGGCTTCTCTTGTGTCACCAACAGTCCCACCTTGGCCTTCTCCCAATGCATTTGATGCTCTTGTCAATTTCACACGAAAACTCTCCTTCAGACTCTCTTTTCCACTTTCAAATTCGTTTGTCCACTACCCTTTCACGTTTTACGAAAATGCTTTCAATTAGGTGTTAATGATCATTGAAAGACTATTATTGGCTGCCTTCCTAGCCCACTAGGTTGTCCTTCTTGCAGCTAGGGCTTCTCTGCCCTTTCATATTCATGCCAAAAGAAAATTTGGCAAAAAGAAAGTTAAATTCGTTCTTAACAAGGTTTGAGCCCACAACCCCTCAATTACCAAGTCAATGCATAACCAATTCAACCAATTCATGTTTTATGATAATTCCTATAATTTTAGGTTTACATTATCACTAAGCACATTCAAACATAACATTAAAATAATACACTTATTAAAATAGCATACATAAGACTCGAACCCAAGTCCTTTCAACATAACTAAGTACTCTCAACCATTTGAGCTAGTACTTTTCCACATCATAACAAACCACATTAAATGCCATAAAGGCTCCCAAGACTCGCATTTATTAAATAGTTATTTATTTAATTATTTAAATTTCTCGGGTCTTACAGTTTGTATAATGTGTTGTTATGTAATAAGCCATGACTTGGTTGGGTTGGACATTGGTATGCATTTATAAAGCATGAGATTGAATGAGATCTTGTTATGTTGTGTATGAAATGGAAAACATGATTGTATGGTTAGTGGTGGTTTGGCATGATAATTGAACGCTTGATATGACATGTGGATTTTGTTGGTAAAAGAGTTTCAAGGGAAACTCTTGGTGATGGTGATTAATGTATACCTTGATATAGGAGATGTCTGGATAAATGAAGGTATCCTGAACTCTAATAATTATTCATGCTCGCATAAAGCAGAATGATTTATGTGGTGAGAGTGGCAGGAGGTCCTAGTCTTGGGACATATTGGCCCAAGACATTAGAGGATTAACCATGTGTGTGGTTGGGTGATAACCCCTTGTGTCTAGACTCTGCAGAGTTTAGAAACCAGCACAGGTGCATACTTCCTTTAGAATTCTATATCAAGAGTATGATCCGGATATTGAGTCTTAGAGGCTTGCTTGTTTGCTATCACATGATTAAGTGCCTATTGTGTTGCATGTTTATAATTTGTTTTAGGTATATGCTTGCTATGACATGTTGAAAATTATTTACATTAGCTTACCCTTTCTCTTTGTGTCTGTTCTCTTCTTTGGCTTTTCCTTTTGCAATGATCACCAAATCCTTGGTGTGAGCAGATGTGGAGACCTCTTGGTGATCGTGATGTTGGCGGGGAGGTGCGGTGTAGTTAGGCTTCCTGGATCCTTTATCGCTCATTGTTGAGTCTTTCTTCTTGTGTACTGTTATTTTGTAGTTCTTGATCTATGAGCAAATTTCATGTTTAATCCAATCTTTGTTTAGATTCTATTCATGGCATTGTGTTGTGTCTTTGGGTTTCTATTCTAGTATAATTTGGGATAACTGATAAAGGTTAATTCTAATATACTTTATATCGGTGCTCTAGTTTGTATTATAATCATGTGGTGTTCTATTTATTAGAATTATTCTACTAAATTGGGATGTTACATATTCTATATTAAAATAAAAGATATTATAAATTTATACAAAAACATATTTATAAACTAATTATAAAATAAGTAATTGTTATAAAATTATTTTTAAATGTTTCTAAAATTATTTTGAAACTCACACTACATTATTTTTTAAATGAAACTTAAAATTATTTAATAAATAAATATACTAATAGTTATAAATATAATGTCCCAATTTAATAGAATAATTCTAATAAATAGAACGTCGCATGTTTATAGTATAAAATAGAGCACCGACAAAAAATATATTAGAATTAACCTTTTACAATTATCCCAAATTATATTGGAATGAAAACTCAAAGGCACAACACAATTTCATGAACAAAATCTAAACACATATTAGATTAAACTTGAAATTTGCTCGCAGAGCAAGAAACTACAAAATAACAATACACAAGAAGAAAGACTCAACAATGAGCAACAAAAGATCTAGAAAGCCTAACTACAACGCAACCTCCCCGCCAACATCACGATCACTAAGAGTCTCCACATCTGCTCACACCAAAGATTTGGTGATCATTGCAAAAAGAAAACCAAACAGAAACAGAGAGAAAAGGTAAGTTAGAGATAAAAATAAATTTCACCATATATGTATACAAGTAGATTTTTAAATAGACATTTCAGTAAGCACTCAAAACATGTGAAGGCAAACAATGAAAGATCCTCAACTCGATTATCCAGATTATACGCTTGATATAGAATTCTAAAAGAAGTATGCACCTAGTTTCTAAACTCTGCAGAGTCTAGACACAATGGGTTATCACCCAACCACACCCCAAGGTTAATCCCATGATGATCTAAGGCCATTATCTTGCTAAAGACTAGGACATCCTGCCATTCTTACCACACATAAAATCATTATACTCTATATGAGTGTGAACAATGATTAGAGTTCAGGATACCTTCCTTTATCTAGACATCTCCTATATCAAGGTATACACTAACAACACCATCACCAAGAGTTTCCCATGAAACTCTTTTACCAACATCATTCCACATGCTATCTCAAGCATTATAATCTCATACTAATGTCCAACCAACCAACCAATTCATGTCTCATCTCATGCCAAGCACAACATATGACTGTATCATCACATTGCATAAAACATATGTGGCATCATACTTCATGCTCTAAAAAGGGTAAACAAATCAATCATTGGAGCATACAAGCATTCAAACAACTCTGCTGTCAATCTCGCTTAAGCTAAAGAGCTCTCACTCAGGCAACATGAGCCTCTCGCTCAAGCGAAAAGCTCTCGCCTAGGCGAGATTGAAATCAGAGAGCATTGTGAGGGTTCGCGAGTTCTCGCTTAAGCGAGGCCTCCTCGCCTGAGCGAGATTTCTCTTGCTCAAAACTGGAGCTCTTTACGAGCGACAACTTGAGCAGAACCTAGGGTGAACTTCTTGCTAATTTCGCTTAGGCGAGGGTTGCTCGCTTGGGTGAAAAACAACATAGCTAATTCATGCTCACACATGCAAACTAGAAAAGTAGTACCAAACAACATTTCAACCATTTCCAGGCAACCACAATAGTGAGCAGACATCATAAACATGATTTAAAACCATAAAAGCATGCGATAATCATAAAAAGTTTTAAACCCTAGCTTCCCTTACCTCAAAACTAAGAACTAACTCAAGAAATCCTTAAGAGAGAAGCACTAGGACCTGAAGCAAATTTAAGAAGCTATAAAATAGAACCATGGGAGACAAGAATGAGACCACGAATGAGACTCACATGGAACTAGAGCTACCAAACAGAGAAGAACGAAGGGATGGGTGTTTAGAGCTCAACTTACATAGTGAAAGATAGTTTCCGCTATCTAGAAGAGGCATTTTCAATAGCGGACCTTTGAAGAGACATAGGGGGTACACGACCCCCCCAAAATTTTTATATCTATATAATTTAAAATATATATTTAAAAAGTAATATTTTTAATATATTTGATATTTTAAATTTTTTTATATATCTATATTTAATATATTTCTATTTTTTTTCACATTTTCAATTTTACCTTTTTAATATTTGTAAAAATAAAACTAATTATTTTATTAACATTATCTTTTAAGTGATCACTTATTTAATTTAACCATTTTTTTATTTTATTGTTTTATTTGAAACTTAACCATTACAAATAGGGATGTCAACGGGGCAGGTAGGGTACGGGTAGTAGTTCCCCCGTACCCTACCCGCTGGAAAAATATTTGCCCCGTACCCGTACCCATATCCGTCGGGTATCCATTATGCGGGTACCCGTCTATTTTTTTCATATCCGCAGGTATCCACGGGTATCCGCGGGTATTTACAAAAATATTTTAAAAAATAAATATTTAACCATAATTAGTGATTAGATCAACAAGTCTCCTTTCTCCGATTGATTCTTGAAAAACAAACAAATAAAAAATCACTACCAATTTATATTGTAGTTTATTTTTGAATAAAATATTAAAGAAATTACTAACTTCATCAATGTCCACCTCTTGCAACATTGTATAAAGTTTCATGTTGTCCAATTTTAATCTAGAAAAGCCTTAAAACATAAGAAGTTCAGTAAAAATTTCTAACAATCACTTAATTAAAATATCTAAGTAAAAGTGTTAATTTTATTACCTTCCATGTTGGTCCATAACCAGTCTTAGAGACACATCAATACCTCCACAGTATATGGAAGTAATTTACTCATTTGTGGGGTAAGAATCTGACCACCATTATTGGATGAAGACTCATAATGT
>Ga0214543_1012030_pt1 | contig 11769 bp, 12 predicted proteins | sample CNSS2metaG_FD_160094 | JGI IMG/M metagenome (GOLD analysis project Ga0214543, IMG submission 160094) | Root nodule microbial communities from cowpea collected in UCLA plant growth center, Los Angeles, California, USA - CNSS2 | ecosystem: Host-associated > Plants > Roots > Nodule | place: USA...
CATTGGGCCGTGATTAAGAAACCCTAATTACAGGCCCACGTCGAAAGCTATAAATAGGGCCCAAAGGTAGGTTGGTGAGGATCTTAATTTCGCATTTATTGCAATACATATTCTGATACACCGATCGGCCTTTACTGACTTAAGCATCGGAGTACTTTAGACAGGTACCCCGATCGCCATCCCAACCGATCGAGCTAAGGAGTGGATTTCGCTGAAGTTACTGGAGAGGAGAGAGACAACGCGAAGCGAAGAGGTTCTTTTAGTAGGCTCTTGGTCCCTACCCCGAAACAAGATACAATAAAAATAAGTTGTAAAATAAAGATAAAAAAAATATGTGTGGAAGTTTTAAGTTTTATTACAAAGCCACCTCCAATCCTTATCCTGGTAAATCCAAATACCATAAACTTATTTATTTATTCAAATCTGAATTAAAATTGCAATTGAACGTAAATTATACTGTCTTAACAATAATTAACATATTTTTAATATTAATTTTAATTAAATGTTATTTTCAGGTTTAAAAATATTCTTTAATGTTAATTAATTCCCCGTTCAACAAGTACGACATGATTAAACTTTTCTACATACACTAAACGTTCATTTCTAAAAAAAAAAAAATCACTCATGTTTTCACCGGACTGATAAAAATAACTCATGCTTTCACTGGTGAACAATTTTATATGTATATCAAAGTCTTTTTACTTCAAAAGTTACTTAACTTCTCTATTTATTTCTTCATTTATAAGAAGTTTATTGGATTAATGGACTTTCTCGTCTCTTAACTTAATTCTTTCTATTTTATGTAACACTTTCAATAAACTATTAAAATTGTTTCATTAATTATAATAATAAAATATAAATTAAAATCTCAAAAATAAAAATTCTTTTCAATTATAAAAAATAGAAAAAACCTAGAGTGGTGTAATACAAATGGTTAAAACCACAACTATCAATATCTTACAAAAGATTTTAAGCAATAAGGGAAGTTGCTCAAGTCATTTTCTGTAATAAATCTTTATTTTGAAAAGTTGTTTAATTACCTTCATATATGCTCACCTAAAGCAACAATATTTTAGAAATCAATTTTTTTACGCGTGAGATAGGAACAAATATAATAAAATATGTTATATTGTAGAATGATTGAGAAGTTATTACATATTATTTCAAATAATCAATATCCCTAGAATTACATTACAGAGTCTTATTTATCACTAGAAATTGAAATGTTACCGTTTGAAGTTAAAGTTACTGACAGTTATATTTTCCATGTGATGTAATCAAAGTTGCTTCATCAAAGAAAGTAATGAGTATCCTCTTAATCTTTTGGTTTTCCAAGTTCCATTCAGAAGTGTTACGTCAGATACCAAGAGTCGTTTGAGTTGAGGGAATAAACGGTACTGATTTCCGATGACAGATATAAATTTCTTTACGCAATCAAGATACATACTTTGTGCCTAATAGTATTAAATAATTTGCCTAATTTTCATATTTTAGCATGCATAAAAGTCTAACTTGAGATACTTTCCAAAACCTGCAATCTTTCAAAGCCTGAATACTATTTTGTTGATACCAATCATCCTTCACCTGAAAGAGAATGGGCAAAGATAAGGGAATCGCCATAGGAATCGACCTTGGTACATCCTACTCGTGTGTTGCAGTGTGGCAGGAGCAACACAATAGAGTAGAAATAATTCACAACGACCAAGGGAACAGAACTACACCTTCTTTTGTTGCTTTCACATATGATCAGAGGTTGATTGGTGAAGCTGCTAAGAATCAGGCTGCAACCAACCCAGAAAACACTGTTTTTGGTACATTTCAACTCCAAAATACTAATGCTTCTATTTTTTTTAATTTGTTTTTTCATGATTTCTTCTCTTTGTACTTTGAAACGCAAAATGAACCTCAGCATCTTATGAATGTTGCAGATGCCAAGAGGTTAATCGGAAGGAAATATAGCGATCCCATTACTCAAAGTGATAAAATGTTGTGGCCATTCAAAGTCATTGCTGATGATGATGACAAACCCATGATTGTGGTTGAGCACAAGGGCAAGAAGAAGCACCTCTCAGCTGAGGAGATATCATCCATGATCCTCATGAAGATGCGGGAGATTGCTGAGGCATATTTAGAAACGCCTGTGAAGAACGCTGTTGTCACTGTACCTGCTTATTTCAACGACTCTCAACGAAAAGCTACTGTAGATGCTGGAACCATTGCTGGCCTTAATGTTATTCGGATAATCAATGAGCCTACTGCAGCGGCTATTGCATATGGGCTTGACAAGAGAACTGATTGCGATGGAGAGCGAAACATATTCATCTTCGACCTTGGTGGTGGTACTTTTGACGTTTCTCTCCTCACAATTAAAGATAAGGTCTTCTGTGTGAAGGCTACTGCAGGAAATACTCACCTTGGGGGAGAGGACTTCAACAACAGAATGGTGAAGTACTTTGTAAATGAGTTCAAGAGAAAGAAGAAGGTGGACATTAGTGGTAACCCTAGAGCTTTAAGAAGGCTGAGAACGGCCTGCGACAAGGCAAAAAGGACACTCTCGTTTGCAGTTACTGCTAACATTGAGGTTGATTCTTTATTTGAAGGCATTGATTTCTGCTCTTCGATCAACCGAGCAAAGTTTGAGGAACTCAACATGGATCTTTTTGAGGAATGTCTGAATACTGTACAGAAATGTTTTACGGATGCTAAAATGAACAAAAGAAGTGTGCATGATGTTGTTGTCGTTGGAGGTTCTTCTAGGATTCCTAAAATACAACAGCTGTTACAGGACTTCTTCGAAGGGAAGGATTTGTGTAAGAGCATCAACCCTGATGAGGCTGTTGCTTATGGAGCCGCAGTTCAGGGTGCTATGTTAAGTGAAGGTATCAAGAATGTTCCGAATTTGGTTTTGTTGGATGTCACCCCGCTGTCTCTTGGTATATCAATAAAGGGAGATCTCATGAGTGTTGTTATTCCCAGAAATACTGTTATTCCAGTTAAAAAGACCCAAATATATCAAACAACAGAAGATAACCAAATCTCTGCGTACATTGAGGTTTATGAAGGTGAGAGAACCAGTGCAAGTGACAACAATTTGTTAGGTTTCTTCACTCTTTCTGGGTTGTCTCCTGCTCCTCGTGGCCATCCTTTGGATGTTTGCTTTATCATAGATGCAAATGGCACCCTGTCTGTTTCTGCTGAGGATCCAAGCGCAGGTTATAAGAATGAGATTACCATAACTAATGATCAAAACAGACTTTCAGCAGGAGAAATTAAAAGAATGATTCAGGAAGCTGAAAATTACCAAGCTGAAGATAGAAACTTCATGAAGAAGGCCACTGCAAAAAATGCTTTGGATGACTTCGTTTACAAGATGAAGAATGCATTGAAGAACAGCAATATCAGTTCAAAACTTTGTCCCCAAGATAGGGAGAAAATCAACTATGCAGTTAAGAATGCTGCAAAGTTGCTTGATGAAGATAACCAACAGCATGGAATAGAGTTGATTGAGGATAATCTGAATGAACTTATGGACCTTTTTGACCGTGTCATTAGCGCCTTTGTTTAGATGTTGGTAGTTTAGATTTTATCTGAATCTGTTACTTCTTTTTAGATGAACACAAACTTGCTTCTAATTGTTATTATCTGAACAATGTTTAAGTTTACATTTCTTGGTTGACAAGTCTGCGAAGGAAATGGCCATATTACTCGTCATTAGTTCAAGGTAAAGGTTCTGAATCAATGACCTCGTATATCTTTCTTCTCTATTCTATGAAGCATATGTTCTGCAAATTTGAAACTGTACAACTTCTAGCCATTGAAGATTGCAGATCTAGAGGAAACGTGTTTTAGCCTATGTTCCTTGTTATAGGATTACCATGGAATTAAACATATACATTACAAGATAATGATCAAGAAGTGAGAGAAGTTTAACGAAAATATGAAGTATGATCACTTTGTTGTGTTTTCCTATTTGTATAATGGATGGGCTCAGGACAAAACAGTAGAAAGATATGCTACATGAGAATAATGTTTGATTTAGAGGCACCAATTAATTTCTACACAATATAACATGCTATTCATCTTAGATTTCTTAGTGCCGCAAAAGCTGAAGCTACTGAATACTGTTCTTCCTTAAATGTAACATTGTTATGCTTGATCTATTTAAGTTTAAAATTATGCTGCAGCAAAATTGATCTCAACATGCACTCTCTAGTTTGAATAGTTTGTTCCTACTAGTTTTCTAATGTTTGCAAGTGATCCTTAACTTAGTGTAATTATTCAAACTGCACACATCTTTCTCTTTCATCACCAATCTCTGCTCATTTATGAGCTGGAGTGGTTGGACAATGGGTTCTAATGTCAACTTCAAGAACAAGTGTGCTAGGATTCTAGGAGGCAGCATAAGCATATATTGTGGTTCAGACATTGTAACAAACATGTTGTGAACACAGCTTTTGAAGGTAGATTTATATAATACTAGAAACCAAGTTATAAATTTCATAAATGAGATGGTGCAAAAGAATATGTTATGGAAGTAAGAAAGTATGATACCAAAATAAGAGCAAATTTGACAAAGTGAGAATAAAATACGACGGTTTGTACTTGTGTTTCCTAAGAGCCGGAAAACATCTCAATTCACGTCCCAAATCTCCTCTTTGTTCTTCTGACTAGGCATTCTACATTTTGTCATCAAAACGACATCGCCTCTGGATTTTTTTTTAATATTATTATTAAAAACATGCATAACTTGACGAGTTAATAACACCTTGTCCAACTTATACATTTTTAATAAAATAGGTTTGAATATAAAATTTATTGAAATAAACATGCGTAATGATAATCACTTGATTTATTTGTGAAAATACACACATATTGAATATATACATAAGATTTTCAAGTTTGATGGCATTATATTACCTAAGATTTTTTATTATTATTTGCATATCTCTTAATTATTATTAGTTGAAACATAACTAACGAGATTAGTTTTTAAATTATATTATGTAAATTTAAGTACCAACCACTATACATATTACAACTAATTTATTAGTGTTTTCTTCTAGAAGGAAAATATACGTTTTAAAATATGATTTAAATACGTTTCACCTCTAGCATCTTTAATTAATTAAAGAATATATATGTTAAAACGTATTTAAGTATCTTAGAATAATAATCTTAAAATGAAACGTATCTTGTTAAAAAAAATAATTAAAAAAGTTAATATCCTATAGTAAAAATCGGTTTTTAATTTTCAAACAAACTATTGATGGGAACAACTCAGTTGTAGATCTCTTGATGCAATCAACTGCTTCAGGTCATTTTCATACCATTATTAACTATAAATATCAACCCTTCATATCAATCCATACATCTCATGTTTTTTCCTATCTCACTATCTTAACATTATAAGAAAAACTGATATTATCGATGGTCAAAATTTGTCGATAATGATCAAAATCTGTCGCTAAATCAACACTATAGACAAATTATTGACGGTAAAAAATTCGTTGGTAAAATGTTTGTCAGTAAAATTTTACCAACAAAAATAATGTTTCGTCGGTAATTATCGACGAAAATTCGTCGGTAAATTTGTCAGTAATTACCGATGGAAAAATCCATCGGTAAATACCGATAAAAAAATCCGTCAGTAAAATTTCTCGGTAATTATCAACCGAAAAATCTGTCGGTAATTACCAAAAAATCCTTCGGTAAATTTGTTACACTGTTCATCTTCTTCCTCCTCCCTCTTTCAATTTTTTTTTTCGTTTTCTTCTTTGTCGTCGCCGCCATTGTCACCGCCGCTGCCGTCTTCTTCTCTTTCCTCTTTTTTCTTCTTCTTCTCCTTCTTCCTCCTCTTCTCCTTCTTCCTCCTTTTTTTTTTTCTTCTTCTCCTCCTTCTTCTTCTCCTTCTCTTTCTTATACTTCTTCTCTTTCTCCTTCTTCTTTTACCGACGGAAAAAATTGTCGGTAAAAAATTTCAATTATTGACGGATTTACCAACAGAAAAATTCGTCTATAAATTTGTCGGTAATTACTAACAGAAAAATCCATCGGTAATTACCGACCAAAAAAATTCGTTGGTAATTACCGACCAAAAAACGGTAATTACCAAAAAATTCGTCGATAAATTTGTTGCATTGTTCATCTTCTTCCTCCTCCCTCTTTTAATTTTTTTTTCATTTTCTTCTTCATCATCGCCGCCACTACCACCGCTGTCGCCGTCTTCTTCTTCCTCTTTTTTCTTCTTCTTCTCCTTCTTCCTCTTCTTCTTCTCCTCCTCCTTCTTCTTCTTCTTCTCCTTCTTCTACTTCGTCTTCTCTTTCTCCTTCTTCTACTTCTTCTCTTTCTCCTTCTTCTTTTTCTTTTTCTTCTCTTCTTCTTCTTTTGCTTTTTTTTTCTTTTTTTCTTCTTATTCTCGTCTTCTTATAAGGTGAGCTTTGGGCGGGAAAATTTCCACTCCTTTTACCGACAGATAAATCCGTCGGTAAATTTCTCGATAAAAAAATTAAATTATCAACGGATTTTACCGACGAATTTTGAGTTATGTAAGTACCGACAAATTTATCAACGAAAAAATTCGTCAGTAATTCAAATTTGGGCGGAAAATTTCTCGCTTCTTTTACTAATGGAAAAATTTGTCGGTAAAAAAAATTTAAATTACAGACGAATTTTTTTTGTCGATAAATGAAATTTGTGTTACCGATTTCGTCGGTAATAAAAATTTCAGAATCCGTCAATAAACTCTGTTTGTAATTCAAATTTATCGACAAAAATATATCCGTCAGTAAAATGTCGTCGATAGTTTCAATTTTTTTGTAGTGTAATCCACATAAAAGATAATGGCCAAACACAATAAGGGATTGATAATAGGAATCGATCTTGGCACAACGAACTCCTGCGTTGCAGTATGGCAGCAACAACATAATAGGGTGAAGATCATCCATAATGACCAAGGCAACAATATCGCTCCTTCCTGTTTTGCTTTCTGGAATAATGAAAGGCTGATAGGAGATGCGGCAATCTATTAGGCTGCTACCAATCCAGAAAATACTATATTTGGTATATTTTTATTCTTAAATGACTGTGTTTTCTTTTTTATGATTTTTGTTTAGGAAAAATACACTACTAAAATACTTTTTGTAACTCTTACACATACGCTAAAAGGTTGATTGGTAGGAAATACAGTGATCCACTTGTTCAGAAAGATAAAATGTTGTGGCCATTTAAGGTTGTTGCTTGGATTAACGATAGACCTATGATTTCTGTCAAATATAAGGATAATGAGAAGAATCTCTATGCAGAAGAAGTATCATCCATGGTGCTCTAAAAAATGCGAGATATTGTAGAGTCATAATTGGAAAAGCCGGTGAAAAATGCAGTTGTGACTATACCTGCATATTTCAATTATTCTCCACGTAAAGTAAAGCCACTGAGGATGCTGGTACTATTATTGGTCCCAATGTTATTCAAATAATCAATGAGCAAGTACAACAATTACATATGGTCTTGATAAGGGAAATGATTGTACTGGTAAGCGGAATGTTTTTATTTTTGATTTTGGTGGTGGTACATTTGATGTTTCTCTCCTCACTATGGATAACAACAAAGTTTTCCAAGTTAGAGCCACTACAGGGAACATTCATCTTGGTGGACAGGATATTGATAACAGACTAATGAACTACTTTGTGGAGGAAATCGAAAGAAAAAATAAAGTGAACATACGTGGAGATCCACGAGAAAGGAGGTTGAAAAGTGCTTTTGGGAGAGTCAAAAGGATACTTTAATATGCCCTCACTACAACCATCGATGTACATGGTTTATTTCAAGGTATTGATTTTTGTTCTTCAATAACTCGAGCAAAATTTGAAGAAATCAATACAGATCTGTTTGAAGAGTATATGAAGACAGTAGATTGGTGTCTTATGGATGCTAAGATGGATAAAAGCAATGTGCATGATGTTGTCCTTGTTGGTGGTTCTTCTAGGATCCCCAAAGTGAAACCGTTTCTTCAAAAATTCTTCAATCGAAAAGTGAACATAGCAGATTGGAGATCCATCGATGTACATGGTTTATTTCAAGGTATTGATTTTTGTTCTTCAATAACTCGAGCAAAATTTGAAGAAATCAATACAGACCTGTTTGAAGAGTGTATGAAGACAGTAGATTGGTGTCTTATGGATGCTAAGATGGATAAAAGCAATGTGCATGATGTTGTCCTTGTTGGTGGTTCTTCTAGGATCCCCAAAGTGAAACCGTTCCTTCAAGAATTCTTCAATCGAAAAGTGAACATACGTGGAGATCCACAAGAAAGGAGGTTGAAAAGTGCTTCTGGGAGAGTCAAAAGGATACTCTAATATGCCCTCACTACAACCATCGATGTACATGGTTTATTTCAAGGTATTGATTTTTGTTCTTCAATAACTCGAGCAAAATTTGAAGAAATCAATACAGACCTGTTTGAAGGGTGTATGAAGATAGCAGATTGGTGTCTTATGGAAGCTATGATGAATAAAAGAAATGTGCATGATGTTATCCTTGTTGGTGGTTCTTCTAGGATCCCCAAAGAGAAACTTTTTCTTTAAGAATTCTTCAATGGACAAGATCTTTGCAAAAGCATAAATCCGGATGAGGCAGTTGCATATGGTGCAGCTGTGTAGGCTGCTTTATTGAGTGAAGACATCGAGAATGTTCTAGATTTGGTATTGAATGATATTACTCCACTCTCACTTTGGTACTTTCACTTGGTAGGAGTTACGTAGGGGATATCATGAGTGTTGTCATTCCTAGGAATACCACTATCCCGGTAAGAAGTGCGTGGCAATATTTGATTGGATGTAATTTTGTGAGTTGTAAGAGAGGTTAAAATCGACAAATAAGGGGGTGTATAAGTAGCTTCTATGTGGGCTATTCTTGAAAGGGGGTATTTAAATAAAAAATAGGGATGCATTTAGCTCCTGGTATATTTCTTTCCAAAATTGATTGATTTTAGCCTTATTTGTTACTTTGAACAATCTATTTTTACATCATTAATGAACCAAATTTAGCTTCAGCTGCATAAACAAACGTTAAAATATCTAAAAAAAAATTATATAACTAAAAAACACTTTTTATCTCACAAACTCAATAAGCCTAAATATCACAAACCCTAATTAATTCAATTTTTTAAGCATAAAACTCAATTAAATATTTAAAATTTAAGCCTAAAAGAGTTTGTAAAATTATGCACTCATCACTCAACAAAGCACATTTTATCAGCCTTCCCTCGACATATTCTGCCAAAGACTTTGGTAGCTGTTTTGTAGTAGAGATTATATGCCTTCATAGGAATCCCCGCACAATCACCTTAGACAGTGACCTCATTTTTTCTTATCTCCTTGTGGATTTTTTATAGCGTGTATGGAGACCGTAGACAAGTTCTTTCATTTAAGGTTCTTGGCGGTATGAATGACAAACCTATGATTTTTGTCAAGTATAAGGATCAGGAGAAAAAGCTTTGTGTGAAAGAAGTATCATCCATGGTCCTCTCAAAGATGTACAACATTGTAGTGATAATTGTACCCGTCTATTTCAATGATTCTCAGCGCAAAGCCACCACGGATATTGATTATATTATCAACCTCAATGTTGTTCGTATAATCAATGAACCTGTCGTTGCAACAATTGTATATGGTCTTAATGAGATAAATGATTGTATTGGAAAGCAAAATATTTTTCTTCACTTTGGTGGTGGTACATTCGACGTGTCTCTTCTCACTATTGAAAACAAGGTCTTTCGAGTTAAATCGACTATGGGAAACACTCACCTTGGTGGGGAGGACATTGATAATGTAATGGTGAACTATGTTGTGGAGTAGATGAAAAGGAAAAGTAAAGAAGACATAAATGGGAATCTACTAGCTTTAAGTAGGTTAATAAATGTCTACGAGAAAGCAACAAATTCATTGTAACATGACGTTACTACAAGAATTAAGGTAAGTTGTTTATTTAAAGGATTTGATTTGTGTTCTTTTATAACCTGAGTGAAATTTGAAGAAATCAATATTGAGTTTTTTAAAGAGTGTACAGAGACCGTAGACAAGTTCTTTCATTTAAGGTTGTTGGCGGTATGAATGAAAAATCTATGATTTCTATCAAGTAAAAGGATCAAGAGAAGAAGCTTTGTGCGGAAAAAGCATCATTCATGGTCCTCTCAAAGATGTACCACATTGTAGTGATAATTGTACCTATCTATTTCAATGATTCTCAGCGCAAAGCCACCATGGATGTTGATTCTATTATTAACCTCAATGTTATTCGTATAATCAAGGAACCTACCGTTGCAACAATTGCATATGATCTTAATGGGATAAATGATTGTGTTGGAAAATGATTTTTTTTTTTACTTTGGTGGTGGTACATTTGACGTGTCTCTTTTCACTATTGAGAACAAGGTTTTTCAAGTGAAAGTTACTACGGGAAAAACTCACTTTAGTGGGGAAGACATTGATAACACAATGGTGAACTATGTTACGGAGTAGATGAAAAGGAAAAATAAAGAGGACATAAGAAAGAGGACATGAGAAGTTTCTTAAGAAAGTCGATGCATGGAATGATTTGGATTATCGTGTTTACAAGATCAAAAAGACTTTAAAAGAAGAGGATAACATTTCAAGATTGTGCTTGAAAGAAAAGGAAGATATCAATTTTACAATTTCTAGAGACACTGTAGTGCTTGATATCAATTCTATGGGAAACACTCACCTTGGTGGGGAGGGCATTGATAACGAAATGGTCAACTATGTTGTGGAGTAGATGAAAAGGAAAAATAAAGAGGACATAAGTGGGAATCTACAAGTTTTAAGTAGGTTAAAAAATGTCTGCGAGAGAGAAAAAAATACACTGTAACATGTCGTTACTACAAGCATTAGGGTAAATAGTTTATTTTAAGGATTTGATTTGTGTTCTTTTATAACCTGAGTGAAATTTGATGAAATAAATATGAAGTTTTTTAAGAGTGTATGGAGACCATAGACAGGTTCTTTCATTTAAGGTTGTTGGCGGTATGAATGAAAAATGTATAATTTCTATCAAGTAAAATGATCAAGAGAAGAAGCTTTTTGTGGAAAAAGCATCATTTATGGTCCTCTCAAAGATGTACCACATTGTAGTGATAATTGTTCCTATCTATTTCAGTGATTCTCAGCGCAAAGCCACCATGGATGTTGATTCTATTATCAACCTCAATGTTATTCGTATAATCAATGAACCTACCGTTGTAACAATTGCATATGATCTTAATGGGATAAATGATTGTGTTGAAAAATGAAATATTTTTTTTTGACTTTGGTGGTGGTACATTCGACGTGTCTCTTCTCACTATTGAGAACAAGGTTTTTCAAGTTAAAGCTACTACGGGAAAAACTCACTTTAGTGGGGAAGACATTGATAACACAATGGTGAACTATGTTGTGGAGTGGATGAAAAGAAAAAATAAAGAGACATAAGAAAGAGGACATGAGAAGTTTCTTAAGAAAGTCAATGCATGGAATGATTTAGATTATCATGTTTACAAGATCAAAAAGACTTTAAAAGAAGAGGATACCATTTCAAGATTGAGCTTGAAAGGAAAGGAAGATATCAATTCTACAATTTCTAGAGTCATTGTAGTGCTTGATATCAATTCTATGGGAAACACTCACCTTGGTGGGGAGGGCATTGATAACGAAATGGTCAACTATGTTGTGGAGTAGATGAAAAGGAAAAATAAAGAGGACATAAGTGGGAATCTAC
>Ga0214543_1012036_pt1 | contig 11764 bp, 12 predicted proteins | sample CNSS2metaG_FD_160094 | JGI IMG/M metagenome (GOLD analysis project Ga0214543, IMG submission 160094) | Root nodule microbial communities from cowpea collected in UCLA plant growth center, Los Angeles, California, USA - CNSS2 | ecosystem: Host-associated > Plants > Roots > Nodule | place: USA...
TTATAAAGAAATTATTTATTGATCTACTTGATAAATTTTGGAAAAATTTTAAAGTATTAATTTTATTATTTAAAAACCAATTCACCCCCCTCTTGGTTTTGTCCGCACGCTCAAACATTCCGCTGCGTGATACCAACAAGGGTAACTTGAATGACAATTAAAACCAAGCATAAGTATTTTCTTCGTTTTACTTTGATTATCTAGCATTAAAGGGTCATTAAAGAGAAGAATGGAGGGAGAGAGAGAGCATCCTCGAGTCTGAAAGTTTGAGGATAGTGAGGAGAGAGTTGACAAAGAAGTAACGTGAGTCTGAGGAGGAACAAGGGTACTGGTTTGGAGGAGGGTTAAGGGGAGTTCATCAAGGATCCAAGGAAAAGCTTCAGTTTTCAAGCCTAAGCGAGGGAACCAGGTTAGGGGAGTTCTTATGATTGTTGATGTTGTATTTTATTCGTTATTGACTGTATTATGATGTGTGAGGGAATGGGGGTTGTTATTTTCGTGAAAATCAGAATGGAAAACTAGGTTTGTGGGATTTTTCCAAAAACCGCCTGGCGGGTCGCGCGGGACCGCCAGGTGACACACGCACCAGAACCAGTTTCTGGGTATCAGTGATGAACCGCCAGGTGGCACGAACGCAGTTTCACTGTTTGGATTAATTTTGATGTTTTTGAGATGCATGTGATGTGGTCGTGAGGCCTGTATGCTCGAGTATGAATCTTGATATGGATTTGATGTAATAAATTTTATAGACACCTACTTTACAGTTCGATTTTGCCGCGCGGTATGATTAATTGATATGGCGCGTTGGACTTTGACTTTAAATCTATTCCCGCATTTGGGAAATTGTTCATAATAAATGAGGTTGCTCAGATAAATATTATCGTTATTTATCTTATAAGTAATTTCCGGCTAGGACGTTACATTTTGTATCAGAGCCGTAATTTCAATGATTTTTGGGATCTTTGGGGAGTGAGCTTATTACGTTAGCATTGTGAATATATGTTTTGCTTATTTATGATATTGAAATTAAGTTGTGTGATTCACCAGCTAAATATGTGGCGAATCCAAGCCATGGCAAACAGGAGGAGGAGGAATGATGTTGGGGCGGATGAGATCGCGCAGGCAATCCACCCCATGGTTGACGCGATGCAGCCTGTTGTCGCGCAACCAAGGGCAATGGTTCCACCCACTCGAGTAGTTACTATGGAAGATGTACTGAAGCACAAGCTGTCTAAGTTCAGCGGCAAGGCTACCTCTGACGAAGCCAATGGCTGGCTCAAGGAGTGTGAAAAGATATTTCAAGTGTTGGCGTGTACCGAGGCGCAACAACTGACGTTTGCCACCTTTTTACTGGTGGGTGATGCGGAATACTAGTGGACAGGGATGCAGCAGCAGATGCAAACCCGTCAGGAGGAGGTGAATTGGGTGAACTTCAGGATGAGATTCCTGGAGAAGTACTTTCCAGATTCAGCCAAACATGCTTTGGAAGCTGAGTTCCTCACACTACAGCAGGGCAGTAAATCTGTGCAGGCTTACGTGGACCATTTTGAGTACTTGGACTTGTCGATCACGGAAGAGTGGCGCTGTCGCAAGTTTGAAGGAGGTTTGAGGCACGAGTTGCGCAGATTCTTGGTGCTGCTACGAATTCGGGAGTTTCCAATCCTGGTTGAGCAGGCCAGGACCGTGGAGGAGTTAAAGGTTAGGCCCAGCCGGGTTGCGAGAACACAGAAGACTACTTCTGAGACTAGGCAGTAGAAGGCACCCTACAGTAGACCTTCGTCATCATCTCCAGGTTTGAGATGTTATAACTGTGGTGGTCCACACCTTCGCAGGAACTGCACTAAAGCTACGAGTAGTACAGGAGGTAGTACTGATCATGTGAAGTGCTACAAATGCGAGCAAATGAGGCATTATGTGAGGCAATGTCCCAACAAGAACGACCCAAGGCATTAACTGAACGACCCAGAGCTGCAGGGAGGGTTTTTGCGTTGACCAGTACTGAGGCTGCTCAGTCAAGTAACCTCATATTTGACAGATGCTTGCTATTTAATCATAGTGTATTGGTGTTGTTTGACTCAAGGGCTACACACTCATTCGTCTCCAAGGAATGTGTGCGTAGACTTGGACTTGTCGTCCGTGACTTGGGGTGCAAACTGACAATCTCGACACCTACATCTGGGCAAGTATCGACCAACTCAGTTTGCGCTCAATGTTCTATAGAGGTGGCAGGACGTAGGTTCAAGGTGAACCTCAATTGCTTGTCATTGAAGGGGTTGGATGTGACACTCGGAATGGACTGGTTGTCAAGCAGTCACGTTATGATTGATTGTAGACGACGCAATTTAGTGTTTCCTGAAGCTGAGGGGCTGTCAATGATCTCTACACGTGAGGCTATGCAAGAAGAGGCCGAGGGAGCCTCGTGTTATATGTTAATAGTGCAGCCAGAGAAAAAGAGTACAATTGATGTGATCAGGAGCATACCGGTAGTAGATGATTACGCTGATGTGTTTCCCGATGAAGTGCTTGGATTACCACCCAGTAGGGACGTCGACTTCACTATTGATCTTGTGCCTGGAGCTGGGCCTGTGTCGATGGCTCCATATAGAATGGCACCGACCGAGTTGGCTGAGTTGAAGTAGCAGATCGAGGATCTGCTAGAAAAGAAGTTCATCCGACCTAGTGCGTCACCGTGGGGGGCTCTAGTACTATTGGTTAAGAAGAAAGATGGAAGTTCCAGGCTCTGTGTAAACTATCGGCAATTAAATAAGTTGACAATCAAAAATAAATATCCTTTACCTAGAATAGATGATTTGTTGGACCAGTTGAGAGGGGCAGGAATATTCTAAAAAATAGACCTTCGATCCGGGTATCATCAAATCCTGGTTAAACCCGAGGATGTGCAGAAAACCGCTTTCAGATCGCGGTATGGCCATTATGAATATGTTGTGATGCCCTTTGGAGTGACCAACGCCCTGGCAATTTTCATGGATTACATGAATAGAATTTTCCGACCGTGGCTAGATAAGTTTATCGTAGTATTTATTGACGACATTCTTATTTACTCTAGAAATCGAGACGAACATGCTGAGCACCTGCGAGTGGTACTTGATATACTCAGAGAGCACTAATTGTATGGGAAGTTATCCAAATGTAAGTTTTGGTTGAAAGAAGTTCAGTTTCTTGGACACATAATCTCTGCGCAGGGTATTGCAGTCGACCCGGCAAAGATTGAAACAGTAATGAATTGGGAGCGACCACAAACAGTGTCCTAGGTGCGGAGTTTTCTAGGACTGGCAGGATATTATCGGCGATTTGTGGAGGGATTTTCGAAATTGGTGAGTCCTATGACGCAACTTACCCGTAAGGATCAACCTGTTTGCTGGACGGAAGGTTGCGAGAAGTGCTTTGAGGAAATTAAGAGAAGACTGACTACCGCTCCAGTCTTGGCTATTCCAAACACGACTAAGACATTTGAAGTATACTATGATGCGTCGTATCAGGGTTTGGGTTGTGTTCTGATGCAGGGAGGGAGACCAGTAGCATATGCATCGAGACAATTGAAGGTGCACGAAAACGAGTACACATGTCGTCTATGATGGTGAAGGAATTGGAATTGATAGAGAAGCTCCGGGACATGAACTTGGAATATTAGACAGAATCAGACCATATACGTTGTGGGATGCTGAGGGTTACTAATGATTTTCTGGGAGAGATTAAAGTAGCACAGGGGAAGGATAAGGAGTTACAACAGATAGTGGGATGGTTGGGCACCGAGAAAGGTAAGGACTATCAGATGGGAGTGGATGGTATTCTTCGTTATCGGAATCGTGTGTGTTCCATGGGGACCAAGGTTGAGAAAGAGAATACTGGAAGAGGGTCATAAGAGTCGTCTTAGTATACATCCTGGTATGACTAAGATGTACAAAGACTTGAAAGATTCTTTTTGGTGGACTGGTATGAAGACGGATGTTGTAGATTTCGTCGCATCATGTCTGGTATGTCAGAAGGCAAAGATAGAACATCAGAGGTCGGGCGGTACACTGGAACCATTAGAGATCCCTCAGTGGAAGTGGGATTGTAGATCGGCTGACGAAGTGTGCCCACTTCTTGCCGATAAACCAGAAATTGTCAATGGATAAATTGGTCGAGTTATACGTGAGGGAGGTGGTCAGACTGCATGGAGTGCCAGTCAGTATAGTATCAGATCGGGACCCAAGATTTACATCGAGATTTTGGCAGTCATTGTAGGCAGCACTGGGTACACAGCTAAGGATGAGTTCAGCTTATCATCCTCAGACTGACGGGCAGTCGGAGAGGACTATTCAGTCCTTAGAAGACTTGTTGAGGGCTTGTGTGCTGGATCACTTGGGCGGTTGGAGTGAGGTACTCCCTTTAGTGGATTTTACTTATAATAACAGTTATCACTCTAGTATCGGGATGGCTCCTTATGAAGTACTGTATGGGCGGAGATGTAGGACTCCATTGTGCTGGAATCAGGATGGTGAGACAGTGGTGCTAGGTCCTGAGTTTTTACAGATGACCACCGATAAAGTCAAGACAATTCAGGAGAGGATGAGAGCTACACAGAGTCGGCAGAAGTCTTATGCTGACAAAAGAAGGAGACCGTTGGAGTTTGAGGCTGGGGACCATGTGTTTCTCAGGGTGACTCCAATCACTGGTGTTGGGAGGGTGCTCAAGTCGAAGAAGCTGACCCCAAGGTTCATTGGGCCGTATCAGATTACTTAGAGGATAGGCCATGTGGCGTATGAGATTACACTACCACTTCAATTGGCGAACTTGCATAACGTTTTTCATGTGTCGCAGTTAAGAAAGTAATTGCAGATCCTTCGCATGTGTTGGAATCAGACGATGTTCAGCTTCGGGAGGATTTGACCATAGAGGCGGGACTGGTGCGAATTATGGATTCACAAATTAAACAGTTGAGAGGCAAGGAGATCCGGACTGTGAAAGTCCTATGGGATGAAACTACTCAAGAAATGACATGGGAGACGGATGACCTAATGAGACGGTCTTACCCGCATCTATTTCCTAGTAAGCTTTAATTTTTGAGGACGAAAATTTTATAAGCTGAGGGGAATGTAAGACCCACAAAATTTAAATAATTAAATAAGTAACTATTTAATAAATGCGGGTATGAGAAGCCTTTATAGCATTAAATGTTAACTTTCAGGACGTGGAAAAGTACTAGCTCATGTGGTTGAGAGTACTTTATTATGTGAGAGGACTTGGGTTCGAGTCCTATGTATGCCATATGTGTGATAGTAGAATATAACCTTTGATAGTAGAATATAACCTTTGAAGTATGAATTGTATCATGAAATGTGATTTGGTTGGATTAGTTGTGCATTTGAAATTGAATTGTGTTTGATGGGTTCAAACCTTGGCTTGGACAAAATCATAGACTTTTTGTTTTTATCAATTTTATTTTTAGGTAAGAATGTGAAGGGCCGAGAAAAACCTAGCTAGAGGAACACCTAAGGGTGCTGAAAAATCTATAGAAGGGTAACTTGAATGACAATTAAAACCAAGCATAAGTATATTTTTTCGTTTTACTTTGATTATCTAGCATTAAAGGGCCATTAAAGGGAAAAATGGAGGGAGAGAGAGAGCATCCTTGAGTCTGAAAGTTTGAGGATAGTGAGGAGAGAGTTGACAGAGAAGTAACGTGAGTCTGAGGAGGAACAAGGGTACTGGTTTAGAGGAGGGTCAATGGGAGTTCATCAGGGATCCAAGGAAAAGCTTCAGTTTTCAAGCCTAAGCGAGGGAACTAGGTTAAAGGAGTTCTTGATATGGTCGTGAGGCATGTATGCTCGAGTATGAATCTTGATATGGATTTTGATGTAATAAATTTTATAGACACCTACTTTACAGTTCGATTTTGCCGCGCGATATGATTAATTGATTTGGCGCGTTAGACTTTGACTTTAAATCTATTCCTGCGTTTGGGAAATTGTTCATAATAAATGAGGTTGTTCAGATAAATATTATCGTTATTTATCTTGTAAGTAATTTCCGGCTAGGACGTTACATTCTGCATAATTCTGCAGATCAACTTATTCGTCCAGCGAGTAGGCTCGCCCAGCAAGTGAGCAAATTTGCATAATTCTACAGGAACTTATTTAAGCAAAATTATATCTATTCAACCAATCCATACAACTCCAAAACCTCCACCAAAGACCATTCGAGTATCAAACATTAATTCTATCAAAATATTCACACCAATTGCATCCACTACAAGAAAAATTGATTATAGTGATATAAATATTCATCACTAAAAGGCATAAATATGTGACTAATAGTACTTTGTGACAAAATTAAAATTGTCACTAATAGTTATGTCACTATTATACTTGTGACAATAATTTTAAATGTCACTAAAACTAAATTTTATTGTGACAAAAATAGTTGTCACTATTAATTTTGTGTAATAGTGACAATAATGAAATATCACTAACATATAAGATATTAGTGACAAATCTATTATCACTATTATATTTTTTAATAGTAATAACACAAAATTATAAAAAATATATAAAAGAGTAAAATTAATTAGTTATTACTATTATTAATTATTATTATTATTATTATTATTATTATTATTATTATAAATGATATAATAATTGCTGCAAATAGCATGTTGTAATGAATAGATAAGTCACATTTACATTTTGAAAATAAATATCAATTAAAATAAATAAACATGAAATATAAATATATAACATCCATTACATTTAAAATTACAAAAACAAAAATATGTAACTGTATATCCAAAAATTACATATAAAATGATACCTAATTATACTTTATACAATTACATTAAATAAATATTTTAAAAATAACATATGACAACATCTTCAAGGATAAAAAAAGTAAATCATTAGTATTTAACAAAAAATAATCGATAATATATTATAAATGTAAAAATATCCATTACATTTAAAATTACAAAATTACAAAAACTAAGATATGTAACTATATATCCAAAAATGTACATATAAAATGATACCTAATTTTATTTTATACAATTACATTAAATAAGTATTTAAAAAATGGCATATAACAACATCTTCAAGGATTTTGATCCTGCAAAATAAATAAATAAAGTAAATCATTAGTATTTAATAAAAAATAATCGATAATATATTATAAATGTAAAAATATCCATTACATTTAAAATTACAAAAAAAACTAAGATACGTAATTATATATCCAAAAATGTACATATAAAATGATACCTAATTTTATTTTATACAATTACATTAAATAAGTATTTAAAAAATGGCATATGACAACATCTACAAGTATTACAAATAAAAAATAATTCTTATACCTTGCAAGTATTTAATAAAATATATTACAAATTTAAAAATATAATCATTGATATTAATCAAAATATTCCTATACCTTGCAAGTGTGTTGGTCTTGTTCTTAAGGTACAAATCCAAAATGCTTAACTAACGATACATGCTTTTGAATTTTTTTTTTCTCTCCATCCATATTTTTTAAATTGTCTTGTACAATATTAATATAAAATAGTTAACACCAAAAATATTCATGATAATAAAATAAATTTGTTTGAATATGATTATACCAAACATAAAATAAATTTAATGGTAATATGATATTCAATATGTCAATATATGTAACAAATCAATATTAATAATGATGTATAACAAGATGGTTAATTGTTATGGGGTGATTATGATTATTTTTTATGTTTATTTTTCCTATGAAGTGTTTTAAGTATTTTTCTAAGTGTTTCCATACCTATATGGAGGCCTAATGTTTTAGTGCTTCCTCTTTTTAGAGCTTAATCAACATTCACATAAGGCTTGTAGTGGAATTTAGTTTTCCAATCGAGACTCTTCTTCAAACAAGAGTATAACTTTGTGTCGATGCTAAATTTTGTGGATTCAAGCATACTATCATTGGTTTGAGCTATTCTAGGGGAGAAAAATGAAACTAAGAAGAAAACATTTTATATTAAAAGTTGAATGGGTAGAGAAAACTACATGGAGTTATTCAAGCACTCATCAAATTTCACATGTAGAGGAAGTATTATGTTTTCTTATCGATATTAAATTAAATTTTGAAAGATGCGAAATAAATTTCTCTACCAAAATCAATGTGTTATTATTCAAAAAATGAAACAATTAAATTTTTACAACATTTTTCCCAAGAGTAAAGAGGTAGGTGGAAATTTTTAGGTTTAATTCCTAGTGAATACTCACATGATGATTATTACTATTGGAGTTTCATATAAAAAATATTCTCATAAGTAAGGCATAACAAAAGAGGAGATGAACAATGCCTTATTGAAAAACAACAAATTAAGAAAGAAAGAGAGAAATTAATACCTCAGAGAGATTAATTCCTTCTACTTATGGACAAGATTTGATTAACATATAGTCATTAAAAAGCATGATGATAATAAACAATATGTATGACAATAAGAAACAACGTGACAATAAGAAATTAATGGAGGTCCAAATTTTGAAAGATATATAAGACCAACCTGTTGAGGGGTGAAACAATGAGAGTGGAATGTCACTAGAGGTGGAAAGGAACACAAATAGAAGTGAGATGTTGGTAGGGGTGGAGAGGCACACAAATAGAAGTGGGATGCAGTGAGATGGAATGTTATAGAAGTGGAACCCTAGAATTGGGAACCGTTCTTATTACTCATGATCTATATTTTATAAAACTAAAATAAAATCTGGAAGTTAAAACCAATATTAGACTACACTTAAAAAAAACTATCCTACGATGACAAACATGAGTTTTATCACTATATATATTTATCGTTTTCTAATATGAGTTTTATCACTATATATATACTATAGTGAAGAGCTCAATGAGAGGATCAATCCTACTGTCTTGATTCTTCAATCAGATGACCAAAAAGACAGAACTTTTATAGAGAAGTCAAAGAGCTCTAGAAAAGTGGTTTCTAGAGAGATGATGTGTTTTAAAATAATAAAACTCATTTATAACAATTCTATTTATACTAAAACCTTTTAATATTAACATAATTGAGTCTCACTATTTTTAAACCACCAACTTATTTTTATATTTTTTTATAAATTTAATTAAATTTATTTTAATAATTTTTGATTTTTTATAATAATAAAATAAAAATAGGCAACACATATGTGCTTCACAACTATATTATTTAATGTGTACTTAAGTTTTGAAATAGTTTTAAATTGTTTTCATTATCTCAAATTTCTTTAACACTACAAAAAATTATACTTTTTAAAGGTTAAAATTATAAATTTAACCGATTAAAAATCGTTATAAATTAAATTTTTGGAAATTAAAATTACTATTTGCATATGTTAAAAACAAATAAAAATAAATAAATGTCCTTATATTTACTAGAGAAGAAAAAAAAATTACTAGAAGTTAGTATAACAACCCAAAAATAGAGTTCATCCAATAATTTAGAACGTCAAGCAAACCTAACCAAAATATATTTTGTTTATACAACTTGGGACCAGAATATGAAGACATTACTGCACAATACACAATCTTCAAATAGACTAAACATTAAAGATTTCCAAAAGAACTATCCATTATGATATATTCTCACTCTCACTTGCAGGCTCTTATTCTCAGACCATTATAGTGATCATTTCAAAAGAGAACACAAACAAACACACCAACAAGAGAAAAAGGGTAAGGCAATTATAATTTCAAACATAAATGTATTATAACATCTATAATATTAAAGTCATTACCACTTAAAACCAACATAATAATTTCTCTATAGAAAAACCAATATTTTAGAGTCAATATCTGAATTTATGGATTGACTTGGATACCAGAAGCCTCACACCTATCATGAAATAGTGAATCAAAATACTAAGACCGACCATACTAAATTACACAATCTCAACCCTTGCATGACTAAGGGAAGTTAACTTATGGCTTCACTAGAAAAAAGTTCCAACCCCAGATCTCGCCATCAGAACCTCCTTCAACTCTCACCACCAAGACTACAATGTTTTATATGAGTTTATAAGTCTACTAGAGTTTATAATGACTTTTTTACTAACATGTATCCCTAGTAAATGCATAACATTAACTAATAAAGGATTTACACTTCTTCCTTAGAAACATAAACCTTACACAACAATACAATTCAAAATTTACACCTTTCCATTCCATTGATTCACTTTCATAGTCATAACCCCATAAATTTTATATAGAGCATAATTTCCCAGAAGGTTCTTCACAATCCAAACCAAAATTCACTCATATAAGCAAACAATCTGGCTCAATGAGACTAACCACTCGCTTAGGGAGTTCCTTGGGGAGGACACCTGCTTAGTGAGTAAACATCTGGCTCAATGAGCTGAGCACTAGAACAAAAATGCACATTTATTCGTCAACGAATGTAGACTTGGCCAACAAGGTTGTTTCCCCTAACTCTTTGCCAAACTCGAGTTTGGCTTTTGATCAGCGAGAGTTTGCTCGCCCAGCGAGTAGACCTCACCTAACTCTCTGTCAAACCTATATTTGGTAGTCACTTAGCTAGAAAGGATCTCCCCCCATTGAGTGTGCATAACGGATGAGATAAAAGTTTGATACCTATTAGATTTGGGTATATGGATGGAGATAAATTTTTTCTATGGAGATAGGTATGGGATAGCGAAACTCGTCCCTATCCTATCCCGTTGCCTTCCATAAAAGTCAGTAATGCTATAATCAGTATATATAGAATATAATTTTTCAATTCAAATTTTATATTATTGACAAATATAATTATCATAATTTTAGCACCTTAGAAATGAAGTTTTCAACAACCATTTACATTTACCAATGGATGTATATATACTGAATTTTTAAAGAGACTTTTATGATTATTTGATAAAAAAAAGATCACTCTAAAAGCGTATGGTAATTTTTTGTATGTATAATCATGTTTTGTTTAGTTTGAGTTTTGAGCTGATCAAATTTCAATATGATTTGATTTGAAATCCTTATTTATTGAAAAACTTATAAAAGTCGATAATTTGTTTTTTCTAAGAAACAATAAATACAGGCGAACATAGTTCTTATTTTATTATATGATAGAAAAATGAGTACAAAACCCGATAAAAGAGAAGAAAAAGTTCCTCTTCTTATGAATTATCATGTAGTAATAACTAAAAAAATCACTTGTCCACTCTCAAAGTTAATAACTTATTAGAATAAAATATAATTAAATATTATCAATAACTTACAAAGATAATTTTTTAAAGTATTGAAAATATTTAACTATTTGAAATTTGCATTTATAAAGACGTTCTATATCTTTTGAAATAATAACAAAAAGATAATAAATTTTGGTACATTATGCTTTGATCATGATTGATATTCACATTAACTCCAAATAATACAATAATCTATATTTGATATTGATATTTAATACTTTTTATGGAAAAGATTGAAAAAGATTGCAGAAGGATGGGAAGTTATTATAGAAATAAATACTATAAGTGTATATATAAGCAATGGTATGGTAGAAATGATAAATGAAATTAGAATAAGATTAAAAAGAAAGTTGGTATTGACATAGAGATTGAAGAGAAGATGGGAGAGAAAAAAGTTTTTGGTATTTTGATGTTTGTTATGGTGTATGGTTTGGCAGTAACAAGATTGAGTTATGGTCAAATTCCTGCAACATGCAATGGGGATGAAAAGCTATTGAGCTATTGTGGATTGTATTTGATAAATAATGTAGCTAATCCATCTTCTG
>Ga0214543_1012039_pt1 | contig 11763 bp, 12 predicted proteins | sample CNSS2metaG_FD_160094 | JGI IMG/M metagenome (GOLD analysis project Ga0214543, IMG submission 160094) | Root nodule microbial communities from cowpea collected in UCLA plant growth center, Los Angeles, California, USA - CNSS2 | ecosystem: Host-associated > Plants > Roots > Nodule | place: USA...
GCGACCAGGACGGCTCGACGCCGCCGGACGTGGTGCGTGAGACGGCCGCCCTCATTGCCGGCGCGCGCTTCGAAGTGATCCGCGATGCCGGCCATATTCCCTGTGTCGAGCAGCCGGAGGCCCTGACCCAGACGCTCGGCCGCTTTTTCAAGTCCCTATCGCCTGGAGACAAGCCATGAGTGATGCCTTACCGTCCTCCGACCGCTACCGCCAGGGCATGGCGACGCGGCGTGCCGTCCTTGGCGACAATCACGTCGACCGCGCGCAATCGGCAACAACCGACTTCGACCGGCCGTTCCAGGAACTCATTACCGAGGCGGCCTGGGGCCATGTTTGGTCGCGTTCGGCCTGGACGAAGCGCGAGCGGTCGATCGTCACCATCGCGCTGCTTGCGGCCCTCGGCCAGGACGAGGAGGTGGCGATGCATGTCCGGGCGACGGCCAATACGGGAGCCACCCCCGAGGACATCTCAGAGGCGCTCCTGCATGTGGCGATCTATGCCGGGGTGCCCGCGGCAAACCACGCCATCAAGATCGCCAAGCGGGTTTTTGGCGAGATGGACGCCGGCAAGTCAGCCTGAGAAGGGAGAGAGCGAACATGTCCAATCATGACAATGGCCGGCCGGAAACTGGCGCCTTTTTCCCACGCGACCGGAGCTGGCACCCGCCGGCCTTGACGCCCGGCTACAAGACCTCGGTGCTGCGCTCGCCACGAAAGGCGCTGCTGTCGCTCGACGGCACGATCTCGGAGATCACCGGTCCGGTCTTCGGTCATTCGATGCTCGGCGAACTCGACAACGACCTGATCCATAATTTCGCAAAGCCCAGTGAAAGCGCGATCGGTGAGCGCATCATCGTGCATGGGCGGGTGCTGGACGAACGGGGCCGGCCGGTTGCGGGCGCGCTGGTCGAATTCTGGCAGGCGAATGCCGGCGGCCGCTACCGCCATAAGAAGGAAAGCTATCTGGCACCGCTCGATCCGAATTTCGGCGGCTGCGGCCGGACGATCACCGACGAGAACGGCTATTATTACTTCCGCACGATCAAACCAGGCCCCTATCCCTGGCCGAACGGCGTCAACGACTGGCGGCCGGCGCATATCCACTTCTCGGTCTTCGGCCACGGCTTTGCCCAGCGCCTGATCACGCAGATGTACTTCGAGGGCGACCCGATGATCTGGAAATGTCCGATCGTCGGAACCATTCCCGACCGCCGGGCGATCGAGCAGTTGATCGCGGCGCTCGACTGGGGGAACACGGTCCCGATGGATGCGCGCGCCTACAAGTTCGATATCGTTCTGCGCGGCCGCCGTTCGACGTTCTTCGAGAACCGGCCGGAAGGGAACTAGGAGGAATCGATGGTTCAGGACCTGGGTTATCTCAAGGAAACCGCCTCGCAAACCGCAGGGCCTTACGTCCATATCGGGCTCACGCCGAACTTCTGCGGAATTTCCGGCATTTATGGAACTGATCTCGGATCGTCGATGGTCAACGACAGGACACTCGGGCAGCGCATCACCGTCACGGGCCGGGTGATCGACGGCGCCGGAATGCCGCTCAAGGATGCCGTCGTCGAAATCTGGCAGGCGGATGCCGCAGGGCTTTATCATTCGCCTTCGGAAACGCGCGGCTCGGCGGATCCGAATTTTGCTGGCTGGGGCCGCTGCCCGACGAGCGCCGAGGACGGCGTTTTCGTGTTTGAGACGGTGAAGCCGGGTCGCGTGCCTTTCCGCGACGGCCGCCTGATGGCGCCGCATATCACCTTCTGGATCGTTGCCCGCGGCATCAATATCGGACTGCACACGCGCATGTACTTCCCGGACGAGGCGGCCGCCAATGGCGAGGATCCGCTCCTTGCCAAAATCGAACATCGCGATAGGTTCCAAACGCTTGTCGCGGCCGGAGAGTCGCCCGTCTACGTCTTCGACATTCATCTCCAGGGCGAAAAGGAAACGGTCTTCCTGGATATCTGATCGGTCGGCAGCCGTTCTGCCTTGCCGCATGCTTGTTGACGCGCTCGTCGCGCTCGCTCGGTTCAACGCCACGCAGATTTCCGCAATCCACCAGGCGCTCGTTCATAAGCAGGAACGCTCGGGCCCGCCTGGACGCTGGAATGGCTGATCCTGCCGCAGATGGTCGGCGCGACGGCAGCGGCATTGAGGCTCGCGGCCGAGCTCGCGGGCAATATCCAACGGCTGGGCCTGCGTAAGCCGTCGTCCGCGTCGTGGTGCTTGCGCGATCCGATGGGAGCGGCGCTGATTGATGGCGCAGCTTTTTCGTCGACATCCGAAACCTGCATCCGCATTCTGCCGCAAGCACGGGACACGAGGAGTCGCCCGAGTGCGGTCCTGGAGGAGACATGCTGACCTTGCGTCAAATCGAAGTGATTCGCGCCATCATGGTGACAGGCACGATTGCCGGTGCGGCAAAACTGCTAGGCGTGGCGGCACCCGGCGTGAGCCGGCTGATCAAATATACGGAAGACAGTCTCAAGATCAGACTCTTCAACCGCAGTCAGGGGCGATATGTACCCACTCCCGAGGCTCGCCACATTTTTGGATTGCTCGACGCCGTCTATCGACAGGTCGAAGACCTGCAGTTCGCGGTCCAGCGACTGGAAAAGGGCGACGGGCTTGAGCTGAGCGTCGGCTCCGTTCCGAGCATCGCCAATGTGGTGGTGCCGCGGGCAATTGCAAAGCTCAGGCAGCAATACCCGGCGCTCTACGTCGACATCAACATTTTGAAGATCGAGGAGGCGATCGATTATTTGCTCGTTGGGCGGGGTGAGGTCGTTGCGATCAGTTCCTATCTCGAGCACTCGATCATCCATTTCGAACCGCTCGCGACCGGGCGACTGCTTTGCATCGTCCCGCACGAGAGCGAGCTCGCCGAGAAGGATACGATCGCACCGGCGGAGATCGTCCGTCACACCTTGATCGGCATTGATCCGAACGATCCTTACGGACGCGTGATGACGGAGATTTTCCGCCGCCAGCACCTGGCCTACGATATCAAGATAAAGGCGCGTTTCGGCACGACCGTCTGCGCGTTGGTCGGCGCTGATCTCGGCATCGCCATCATCGACGAGTTCACCGTCGCGGGCGGGAAGCTGCCGGGAATCAAATGCCTGGAGATCGAAGCCGACACGACATTTTCGACCTATGTCGCCTATCGCCGCGACGTGCCACTGTCGATCTTTTCGGAGCGCTTCATCGAGACGCTGCGCAGTGAAATGATCCGAGCGAAAACATAACATGATGTTATGGACTCCACATTCATTGGTATTTGCCGTTACGCTAGAGTTCGGCCATCATGGCGCAACTGGGCGGGGGAGGTTCGCCGCCCATCGAATGAAATGAGGAAATTGCCGACGCAGATCGCCTTTTAGAGACTCGATAAGGACAGCGAGGACGGAGGTATCGTGAGATGAAGACTTCGATCGCAACCGTCTCGATCAGCGGCGAATTGCCCGACAAGCTCGCGGCGATTGCGGCGGCCGGCTTCGACGGTGTCGAGATCTTCGAGAATGATTTCCTCGCCTTCGACGGCAGCCCGGCTGATGTTGGAAAAATGGTGCGCGACCACGGTCTGGAGATCACGCTTTTCCAGCCGTTCCGAGATTTCGAGGGCATGCCTGAGCCGCACCGCACGCGGACCTTCGGCAGGGCAGAGCGCAAGTTCGACATCATGCAGCAGCTCGGCACCGATCTGCTGCTCGTCTGTTCCAGCATATCGCCGATATCGCTCGGCGGCGTCGACCGGGCGGCGGCGGATTTCCACGAACTCGGCGAGCGGGCGGCCAAGCGTGGGTTGAAAGTGGGCTACGAGGCCCTTGCCTGGGGCAAACACATCTTCGATCATCGCGACGCCTGGGAAATCGTGCGCCGCGCCGATCACCCGAACATCGGCCTGATCCTCGACAGCTTCCATACACTGTCCCGCAAGATCGACATCAACTCGATCCGCTCGATCCCCAAGGAAAAGATCTTCATGGTTCAGCTCGCCGATGCGCCCCTGATCGACATGGATCTGCTCTATTGGAGTCGCCACTTCCGCAACATGCCAGGGGAGGGCGACCTGCCTGTCGCCGAGTTCACCCGGGCCATCGCGGAGACCGGCTATGACGGCTATTTCTCTCTCGAGATCTTCAACGACCAGTTTCGCGGCGGCAATGCCAATGCCATAGCCGTCGATGGCTACCGCTCGCTGATCTATCTGGGCGACCAGGTGTGGCGCTCGCCCGGAGCCGGTTCGCTCACGGTGGCGCCGATGCCCGAGCGTGCCGAAATCAAGGAAATCGGCTTCATCGAGTTCGCCGCCGCCGATGAAGAGGCCGCCGAACTCATAGCCATGCTGAAGACGCTCGGATTTAAGAAGACGACCACCCACCGCTCCAAGCAGGTCGACCTGTACCGGCAGGGCGATATCCGCGTGCTGGTGAACACGGATGAAGGCGGCTTTGCCGGTGCCTCTTACGCGGTTCATGGCAGCTTGGCCTACGCGGTCGCCCTCGTGGTAGACGACGCTAAAAGAGCGTTGGAGCGCGCGGTCGCGCTCAACGCCGAGCCGTTCAGCCAGCCGGTCGCGCCCGGCGAGGTCGAAATGCCGGCCATCCGCGGCGTGGGCGGTGGGCTCGTCTATCTGCTCGACGACAAGACCGAACTCGGCCGCATCTGGGACATCGACTTCGTGCCGGTCACGGAGGATAGCAGCGTGGAAAGCGCTGGCCTTCGGCGCGTCGACCATATTGCCCAGACGATGCCTTATGAAGAGATGCTCACCTGGGTTCTGTTCTACACGTCGATCTTCGAGGCCGGGAAGACGCCGATGGTCGACATCATCGATCCGGCCGGAGTCGTCCGCAGCCAAGTGGTAGAGAACGCGTCCGGCGCGCTTCGGATAACACTCAACGGTGCGGAGAACCGCCGGACGCTTGCGGGGCATTTCATCGCCGAGACTTTCGGTTCGGGCGTCCAGCATCTCGCCTTCGATACCGACGACATCTTCGCCACGGCGGCGGCGCTGCGCAGGAATGGCTTCCGCGCACTGCACATCTCGCCGAACTATTATGACGACGTCGAGGCGCGATTTGGTCTCGATCCGGAGCTGACAGAGCGGCTGAGGGCGGAGAATATTCTCTACGACCGCGACCAGGACGGAGAGTTCTTCCAGCTCTACAGTCCGACCTATGGCGAGGGCTTCTTCTTCGAAATCGTCGAGCGGCGCGGTTATCGCGGCTACGGTGCCGCCAACGCCATATTTCGCATCGCGGCCCTCAAGAGGCACTTGCGGCCCGAGGGGCTGCCCAAAATTATCGGCTGAAGCCCAGCTTAGCCGAAAATTTAAATCGGTCGTCCCCATCGGCTTCGTTAAGTCAGCATCCGGCGAGTGGGGTGCCGCAGGACCCGCACCGGGGCGAGCGAACCGTGACCGGCGCAAACAAACCGTGTATTGGCCGCTTTTGCCGAGAACCTGTCGTAGGCGCGCTGGACTTAGGGGGCCGCCTTGGGTGGACTGCGGAAGTTCGAGCGAACGAGCGAATCGGCCGCTAAGCGGGACCTTTCGGCCATTCGTGCCGGCCCGTCCTAGGACGAATTTTAGCTGCCGTCTTGTTGGTTGCGTCGAAGCTCTTCGTGCCTTGACAAGTTCACGGCGGTTGCGGGGCTAGCGATCGTCCAGGAAGGAGACTTTCGCGATGCGATCGGCACGGAAAGGACGATAGGTCTAACGCAGTCGTCCTCGCATGTCTCGGCAACTGCTTCAGTTGCTCGGCTTACCCGCACTGTAATGCTGTTGGATGAAGTCCGACAGGAAGGTTGAAGCGTGAACATACCTCCGATGCACAGCGATCGCCTGAGGCACTTTCGAGAATGTCCCCTCAACAACGCGGAAACCTGGATTCTGTTCGCAGAAACGTGACAGGGACTCGGTCAAGCCCGCAGCCGCATCGCACCGGGAGGATACAAGCATGTCCAGGGCGGAGGCGGGATTTTCGGCATGGAGGACAATTGCATTTCTAACCTGTCGCTCAAGCTGCTTTGTATACGCAGCGGTTCTGGCGGCGGCAATGCGCACCCCTTCGACGTCAACATGCTCCACGCTGCCTAGCGGGCTACTGTCTGACACCAGAAAGCTGGCGGTCACCGTGGTATAGGGGGGCGAGAAGGAGAACCTGTCGGCACGTGACGGATCGGAAGCAATGAACGCAACGTCCCACTCGTTGTCTTCGGCAGCCGCAAGAATGTCAGCGGCCGATCCGTATCGAACCAGCGACAAACCGCAGTCGAGTTCTGCCGCAAGTTCGATCGCGATCTGCGCGCTCGGCCCTGTTAGAGAGCCTGTCACTGGATCGAGTTGGACAAGTGCGGCATTCGACATGTTGACCGCCGCTCTGATGACTCCCGTCGGTGCGATTTCAGTGAGGAGCTCATCACGTGGCGACATCGTGGTACGCTCCCTGGGATGCAAATCGTGCCGCGAGTGCTTCCGATCCCCTTGCCAGAATAGCGACATCGACACCAACGGCAGTAAATAGCGTTCCCAGTGAGAGGCACCGCGCCGCGAACTTCTCATCCGGGGTAAGAATGCCCGCAGGCTTGCCCAACGCTTTCAGGCGTTCAATCGCGTCGACAATTGCATCGACCACCTCCGGGTGGCTTGGTTGGCCCCTGTGTCCGAAACTCGCTGCCAGGTCTGCCGGTCCTACGAATACGCCATCCACTCCCTCTACCGAGGCAATCGACTCGAGGTTGTCAAGCGCTTCCCGCGTCTCAACTTGCAGCAACAGGCAAATTCCCCGTTCCGCATTTTGCGCATAGTTCGCAACTCGGCCGAAACGAGTGGCGCGCGTCAGGGCGGAAACACCACGAATTCCATCCGGAGGATATCGCACGGCCGCGACTGCGGCTTTCGCCTCTTCTGCGTTCTGAACGTAGGGAATGAGCAGTGTCTGAACGCCGATATCCAGGAAACGTTTGATGAGAACGGGGTCGTTGATGGCCGGGCGGACGACTGGGGAAACGTCGTATGGTGCGACCGCTTGCAATTGCGGCAGGACGGTCAGAACGTCACCCGGAGAATGTTCCGTGTCGAACAGGAGCCAATCGAAACCTGAAGGCGCGACGATTTCCGCGGCGTAGCTTCCCGGCAGGCCACACCACAGGCCGATCTGACTTTGACCAGCAAGAAGCTTCTGCTTGAACCGATTGACAGGATGTTCCATCTAGCACCTCACACGAACGACACGCCGATGGAGCCAACAGAGCCATAGTCGGCCTGAATGACATCACCTTTCGCGATATCGACAGGACGCGTGAAGGAGCCGGCCAGGACTATCTGTCCCTTCTTCAGGCCACCGCCCAAAGCATGAAGTTTGTTGACCAGCCACGCGATGCCGGCTGCCGGATGTCCCATGATCGCCGCCGACACGCCCGACTCCTCGATGATGCCGTTCTTGGAAAGAGTCGCTCCGACCCAACGAATATCAATGTCCATCGGGCGAATTATACGGCCGCCAACGACGAGGGCGCCGAAAGCTGCGTTGTCCGCAATGGTGTCGGTGATCGCTCGAGGGACTTCGGTCCGGTAGTCGATAATCTCGAGCGCCGGGACAACGAATTCGGTCGCACGCATGACGTCATAGATCTTGGTGCCGGGTCCGATGAGATCCTCACCCATAACAAAGGCCAGCTCGACCTCGAGGCGCGGCTTGATAAATAAGTCAGCCCTGATCTGCGCTCCGTCGTTGTAAAGGGCATCGTCGAGAATGCAGCCGTAGTCCGGCTCCGTCATTTTCGAAGCCATCTGCATTGCGCGTGACGTCAGGCCAATCTTATGCCCGACGATCCGTGCGCCCTTCGCCACCCTCGCCTCCGCCCATAAGGCCTGAATCCGGTAGGCGTCCTCAAGTTCGAGGTTCGGGTAGGTCTCGCTGGGCTGTATGATCGGCTTCCGCTCGATTTCAGCTTTGAGCAGCGCGTCTGCCGCTGCCTGGCGTTCTTCTTCGGTGATCATATCGTTTGCTCTGCTGATCGTGATTTATTTGATCGGGGGACGCGGCAAAACGGCTTCGCCGGGTTCCATGACATAGGTGTAGTCGAGCGAGAACCACGGACCAGGAATATCCGTTTCGATCGGATGGGGCTCCTCATGGCGAATGAAGTCGCCGGTCAGCGCTGCCGTGACACCGAACTGAACATCGGAGTCGATGTTCGGGTCGCTGGGATCGAAGACCTGGGAAATCAGCGTCTTGTATCCGTGCTTGAAGATCAGTGCGTGCAGGTGTGCTGGTCGGTACGGATGGCGTCCCTGAGCTTTGAGCAGGCGTCCGACCACGCCATCGACCGGTATGGGATACCCGACCATCTTGACGGTCCTGAACCAGAACCGACCTTCCTCGTTGGTCATGAATTTGCCGCGCAAGTTCATCTCGGCCTGGTCTGGGTCCTGGTTTTCATAAAGACCCACGGGAGATGCATGCCACACATCCACTTCGGCGCCGGCGATTGGCTTACCGTCGCGGTCAACGACCTTGGCATGCACGAACAAGGGAGTGCCCGGCGTCTCGGATCGGATAATCGTCCCGCCATTTTCGACTCGCGGGGAGTTGAGGCGCCAGAATGGGCCTAGCAGCGATTGGGAGGTCTCAGTCTGTCCCCTGTCGCCATTGTTCAGCAGACAGACAAGTGAAGACACGCCAAGAGAACCGGCCATCAGCACAAACTCGTTGTGGTGATCAGTATGCAGTTTCCCGATCTCATTCAGCATGGCTGTCGCCTCCCGAAACTCGACCTCCGTCAGTCGAACCTCGCGCACGAAGGCATGAAGATGCTTGACCATCGCCACGAGGATTTCTCGCAGGCGGGGGTCTTCAGTGCGATTCATCACAGCAAGGACTGCTGGCGTCAGATCGCGTTCAGTTTTGATCACCATGTGGGCTACCTCCCGATTTCCCGACTATCAAAATAATCGATTATCTGTCAAGGCCGCCGTACATTCGTGCGGCGCCAATAAGCCAAAAGAAACAGGATGGCGGCATGCAATGCCTTGTTTAAATTGCATATTGTTTGGAAATAGGAAGCTGAGGCTTAACTATGCGCAGATTTCAGCGCTCTGAAGTTGACACAAATAATCGTTTATTGTATCGATCATCGACAATTAGTTCGGGGGAGCCTTAGGAGGAACAATGGTACCGGATGACGACGGCGCATTTGCTCCGACGACAGAAGATGCTCCATCGTCTTCTGGCTTTCTTGACGACGGCAAAAACACAATTGGGAGCCAGCTTGCATCCCGTCTACGTGAGGCGATCATCTCCGGCGAGCTTCAGGCCGGCAGCAAGATCAATCTCGACAAGGCGCGCAAGACGTTCAACGTAAGCCTCAGTCCGCTTCGTGAAGGGTTGGCGCGGCTGATATCGGACGGTCTAGTGGAGTTCGAGGACAATCGCGGCTACCGCGTTTCATCAATTTCCTTGGCCAATCTGGAAGAGATCACCACCCTGCGCGAAGAGTTTGAAGTCTTTGCGCTTCGCGAGTCCATGCGGCTCGGCGATGTGGAGTGGGAGGGCAACGTCATGCGCGCACTGCATCGCCTTAACCGCACCGAGCGCGACGCGGCTCGGCCAGAGACACTGGAGCGCTGGGAAGAGCTCCACCGCGAATTTCATCTGACACTTATATCTGGCTGCGGGAAGCCGATCCTGCTCCATTTCTGCAGATTGCTTCTTAATCTCAACGACCGTTATCGCCGGGTGTTTCTGACCCGCACGTCGGGTGACCGCAACGTCAGCCAGGAGCACAGTGAGATTGCTCAGGGAGCCGTCGCGCGGGATCTGCACTATTCGTGCGATATGTTGCGTCAGCATATCCACCGCACGGGAACCAATCTGCGCCATCACCTCGCGACAAAGGGGATCTTGTGATGACCGTCGCGACGCCAAGACCGACCCTTGAACTGGGCGTGGCGCATTTTTCATCCATCGCGCTGCCGCCCAAGGAATTCGCCCTGATAGCTGCTCGGGCGGGTTTTGCGTCGATAGGTCTGCGTCTGCACCCTGCCTTTCCCGGAGCCCCTTTCTACGAGTTACCAGTGGGCAGCCAGAGTGCCCAGGAGTTCAAGACAATTGCCGATGGCGAAGGCGTCAAGGTGTTCGATATCGAGTTCTTCGTGATCGACGAGAGCTTCGTTGCGGCCTCTCACGAGGCGACCGTGGCAGCCGCTGCGAACATAGGGGCGCGCCGGCTGAGTGTTTGCGGCGATGATCGAGACGGCGGCCGTCTTGCCGCAAACTTTTCTGAGTTTTGCGCCCTCGCGGCGCGATATGGCATGTCAGTCGACATCGAAAACATGGGCTGGCGGACGGTAACAACCTTTCGCGACAGCGTAGCGGTCGTGAATTCCTGTGGAGCAGAGAACGCCGGTACCCTCGTTGACGGGATTCACTTTTTCCGAAACGGCGCCTCGATCGACGAGCTTCGCGCAAATGCAGGGAAGGTAAAACACGTCCAGCTTTGCGACGTCCGCGGGCCCGCTCCCAAAACATCGGATGCAATGATCGCCGAGGCGAGAAGCGGTAGGCTCGCTCCTGGAGAAGGCGAATTGCCATTGAAGGACCTCTGGGCGGCAACCGAACACGGTACTGCTATCTCGGTTGAAGTGCCACTCGTCGGGCCGGTGGACCCGGAGGCACATCTAAAACATCTGCGTGACAGCGCACTGGGAATTTTGAAACCGGATCATTGATCCGGCGCCGACGCGGCGTAAGCCGGTCGGAGGGAGGAAGTCTTACATGACTTATACGTTTGATTTCGGTGCGGTCCTCGACCGCGCCCCGGAATTGCTATGGGGTTCGCTTGGAACGCTTGGACTTGCGTTGGCTGGAATGCTCCTCGCACTCGTCATCGGAATCTTGGGCGTTGTTGCAAGGACTTCCAAGAGCGAGATCACGCGCACTCCCGTGATCGTGTTCGTCGAGGTCGTGCGTAATACGCCATTCCTCGTGCAGATCTTCTTCATATATTTTGCCCTTCCTCTCATGGGCATACGCCTCAATCCGACCGTTACGGCGATCATTGCCCTCGGCATCAATGGTGGGGCGTACGCCATCGAGATCATCCGCGGCGGGGTCGAGAGTGTGTCGCGCGGCCAGATCGAGGCAGGTTTCGCACTTGGACTGCACAAAGCGGACGTCTTCCGGCTCATCGTGCTCAAGCCGGCGCTGCGGGCGATTTATCCCTCGCTCACAAGCCAGTTCATCATGCTGACACTGACAACGTCTGTCTGCACGTCAATCGCCGCCTACGAACTGACCTCGGCCGCTCAGCGCATTGAGTCTGACACCTTCCGCAGCTTCGAAGTCTATTTCACGGTCACCGCTATCTACCTGGTTATTTCGACCCTGATGATGGGCCTCTTTGCCCTGATTTCTCGCCAATACTTCAACTACCCGACGCGATAGGAGGCAGCCATGGGTCCCATCGGCGAAAATGAATTCTTCTTTTTGATGCAGGGTTTGAAGTGGACCGTCCTGCTCGCGATCGTGGGCTTCATCGGTGGGGGGATATTCGGAATCCTGATAGCGCTGCTGCGCACCTCGAGGAAGAAGGTCGCCCGGATGATCACCGCAGGGTATATCGGTGTCTTCCAGGGCACGCCCCTTCTGATGCAGCTCTTCGTTGTCTATTACGGCGTTGCGCTGTTGGGCATCGAGGTCAACGCGTGGATCGCGGTCGCAATCGCCTTCACGCTCCATGCCAGTGCTTTCC
>Ga0214543_1012040_pt1 | contig 11762 bp, 7 predicted proteins | sample CNSS2metaG_FD_160094 | JGI IMG/M metagenome (GOLD analysis project Ga0214543, IMG submission 160094) | Root nodule microbial communities from cowpea collected in UCLA plant growth center, Los Angeles, California, USA - CNSS2 | ecosystem: Host-associated > Plants > Roots > Nodule | place: USA...
CCTTGTGACTTGCTTAGGTGGCAAGTCACACTTGCCTCATGCTCTCTTTTTGGCTCCAAATACCACATTCTAGATCCTTTTTCCCTCCATTTTTCTAGACCACTTGGCTTTCCTTTTCTACTATAAATAGAGAGCTTAGGACCTTTGTATTTTCATTCATGAATATAGTAGTGAAACTTTGTTGAGATTGGTGAAGGCGTGACCACCACCACCTCCTTAGAAGCTCCCTCAAGAAGGATCACTAGAAGCATGTCTAGAGGGGAGTCTTCTATTCCATCATCTTTATCTTTGTTTTGCATCACTTTAGTTTGAATTCCCTAAGTTGGTTTCTAGTTGACTTATTTTGGTTGACTTATTGACTTTGACCCAAAGTTGACCTTTGACCAAGATTAGATTAACTTAAACCAACATGCTAATCCTTGTTTGTCTTGTTTTGTAGGTAATTAAGAAGAAGTAGAGCATGGCTAGGTGGCACATGGTGATTGGAGCACATGGATGATGTGGAAGAGAGAGGAAAGCAAAAAGCATAAAGCAAAAGAAAAAGTAGACATGTACCTTGTCTCCTTTTGCCTTTTTGGTTTATTCCTTAGAATGCTACTTGGTCTCCTTCCTCTTTTGGCCTAGAATCCTCATGGGAATGCATCCACCAATCATTTTCCTTAACTTGGCCGAGACTTCACTCTAGCATTAGGTTTTTTGGGTTTGCTTGTTAGTCCCTTTCATGTTTTTGTATTTGCTAAAGGACCCTTATGAACTCCTATTTAAAGGGTGCTCCTTGTCTTGTAAAAAGGTTGATCATTTTGTTATAAACTTGTGCATTTAACCATCAAATTTTCGTGAGCTTTCCTTCCTAGAAGTGAACTCACCTTTGCCTTATCTTGCTTGCAAGTGGCGACACCATCACTCATCTCTAGGGTTTGGTTGGCTTAGATCCCCCCAATGAATGGCGTGCTTCTTCCATTTATCATCTCCTTTGCTTTCCATTTTCATTGTTTCTTCTTTCATTTTGCTCTTTAAGTGTTGTTAATGATGTGTGAGTTTTAAGTTTGAATCCAACTCTCTTCTTCCTTTCATGAGCTTGAGAAATGAACCTTCACATCTAGATAGCTTGCTATCTTAATGTCCAGTGGGAATTTTCAAAAAGCTTTCTTAAACAACTTCACCATATTCATAACTCTAAAATAAAACAAGATAATCCTTCATTAGAGATGACTCCAAACTCCTCTCTTTTTGTGAATCAACTTAGGCTAGAGTTCTCCTTCTTGGTTTCCTCTAGCCCCCTTCCTTGAGTGTTGGCCCAACCTCACTTGAGAGCTTCTCCAAACACCATTGTCGCATCACTTCTCCTCTCATCTTCTAGCTTTTGCACCTTCATCCTTCTCCATGGAAGCCTCATCAATTTTGCATGGCTTCTCCTTGGCTTCCTTACTCTTGAAGTTGGACTCATCATCTTAGCATAACCACTTAGACTTGTCTGACTTACCGACCTCAACACCTTAGCTACTTGGAAACCTTGCCTATATCCTATGTGATATGTGTAAGTATTGAAATGGTTGTAATGCCAAAAAGGAGGGTTGAATTGGCTAGATACAAAATATGTTGACTTTTAAAATCCTAAAACAATTTTCAATTGAATCAAATCAACCACCAAGTATGGATGCAAACACTCCTAGACTAGACAATTTTAATCAATCAAAAACGAAGTTAGCTGGTTGATTTCATTAAATAGATACAATATAGATAAAATCAATAGGTTAAATCACAAAAATAGTTGAATGAAAAACTAGGAAAAATGTAGAAATGCGAATTTATGATTTAAGTTAGGAATAGTATGAAAGATCAGTCAAGATAAATTCAAATGAGTTAGACAAACATGAGCAATGCTGCAGATAATGCCAGATCACACAAGAATGTCAAAAAGATGATTCAAATCAAAATTCTTTAAACTTTAAAGTGTAATACAAGAGAGAAGGGTTAGAGAAAAGAGCAATGCACATGATTTTTATACTGGTTCACTCAAACCTGAGCTACATCCAGTTAGTCAAGGCAACTCAAGTCTGACTTTGCACTATTTCAAAAGATTTACAAAGTTCACAACATTACACTTTCAAAATATATAAGAACACCACACAATGACTCTTGAATCACACAAGAATCAAACCAGCATCGCAAGATACCTCTTGCAGACCTAGAAAACCACCAATCACAACCTAAAAGCTTGAGAAAGACCTTCTTCAAGCTTCAAACACCAAGCAAAATGCTCTAAGAGTGATCCAAGATCAATCTTCAACAACTGCACACTGTATGATCATGAAAGAGAGAAAGTTCCACTGATTCTAGAAAGTTTTCATGCTCAAAAATGGTCTCCACACCTCTCTTTCAAAAATACAACCTTTATAGTTAAACTGTGACGAAATTCAAGAAGTTAATTTTCAAATAAATCGGTTGATTTCACTTAACTTAAGTGAAATTAGTCGATTACAAAATAAATCAATTGATTGAATATTAAGACTACTACAACAAACCTTTTAATCTGTTAAAAGCTCATTCAACATATTAAAAGGCACTATTTAACCTGTTGAAAAACATTTCAACAGATTAAAAGACACAACTAAGACCTTTTATATCTAATTAATGCAAAATGGTCTACCACATGAATTACAATCTTGAAGTTTGTTTTCCCTATGATTAATCAAGATAAAGAGCACGCATACAAGACTTGATCAACACGTGAAACATCAAATCTCGACATCTTCATCAATGTAAGCATGGTTCCAACATGTTCCAAGGCAATAACTTCATGTACCTTCATCAAGTCTTCAAGCACCAAATCATATAAGCTATTTGTGCCAACAACATGGTGTTCAACAGTGTTCAACTGCTCTCAAAGAAACTTCTCAACCTCAAACCTAAAGCTTGAAGGATCCTTTACGTTTGACCTTCCGAATTGTATTTGATATACTGAACTCACCTTCCATATGATCTTCAATACCTCTTATAGACTTTTACCAAAAATCTAAAGATAGCCTTAGGTCTCAAACTAAAATATGTTAGTTATCCTTCACACAACCTTATTCCCTCCTTCAAGCACCACTCAAGCGACTTAATCACACACGACTCTTGGCCTACTACCAAATGTTAACACTCTTGGTCACCCTCGTTCATAACCATCCATATAACATCATGCTTCCTTTACTAATTTTAGTCATTGGGTAACAAAGACCATAACTATGCTACCCCACTTCCCAACTAGAACTTTCAACTATTGCAACCACAAAACCCATTCTAGCACTCCATCTTAATTTTTAATCCACTAATTTGTAACCATCCATCAACAACATCATTAGGATCACATTTTTCTTAACTTGAAATTGTTGCAAGTGGCATCAATAGTCCCGTGGTGGAGGCCAAGTGGGCTGGGTCACAATCGAATCATGGCACTTGGACTAATGGTTATAACTTTTGCCCTAGTGGTATGCGCTCAATCCTAACAATTAATATCAAAGCCAAGGTCGCAAGTTCAATTCCTAGTGGGCAATTGTTAAGGGGGAGATTGTTATGGGTTACACAATTGTCCTATAGCAAAGGCCAGGTGGGCTAACTTACAATCCAAGAGTGCGATTCCTAGTAAGACAATTGTTGAGGGGGAGATTCTTGCAGGTGGTATCAATTGTCCCGTAGCAGAGGCCAAGTGGGTCGGGTCACAATCGAATCGTAGTGCTTGGGTTGTTACACTCTTAAGTAAAAAGATTTGTACCTTTACTAATGGCTATAGCTATTGGCCTAACAGAAATCACTAGTTTGATTAGTACCTAGTAGCCCTATGATACATCTCAAACTAGAATTGTCCGATTTACCATTTTTGAACCATTTTGAGAAACTTGTTAGTTCTAGTCAAATGAATGCACTAATGAAACCTCCTCACAACTTCACTTCTCATTTCATATTCTTATACTTCTCCATCTACTCTTACTCTTACCTCATCAGACCAAGGACTTTAACCATTTTTCTGTTTAAGCATCTACTTTCACTTTTTCACTTCTATGCTGACACCCCATCTTGAAACAATAACTCAATTCATCTCCTACCCATCTTGTCCATTTCCTCTTGTTTAACTCCACACTTCTAACTTTGGATAAACACTAAATATCTTTAACTAATCCTAATAAGAACAAAATCTTTATTGTTTTAGAGAAATCCTTACCACATCAACCACTAAGCCATGAGTAAGACAACTATTCTCATGCATTTCTTACCATTGATAAGTATAACTTTCCACCATTTCGTTGTGCTACTCTGATACATACACTTATTCACTTCTTTGTTTACTCAAAAGGACGATCCTTCATGTCTTCTGTGACAAGAAAACAACAACCTTTTGGAAACCTTTCTCAAAACTTGTATAAAACCTACAAAACCCTTGAAACTCCCCTTTTTCATTTATAGCATTAACATTTCATTTCCCCCACATTGTCTCCACTCTTTAGAACCATAGGTTCTAAAAGCCACCCTTCCCTTATCTAACACTTACCCTTGAAAGGTTTAACATATCGATACCTCTCCTCCAACATCGACCAAACTTATGGTTCTTTCTATGATTCCACTGAGTCTACACCGCTACATATCTAACAGCTCCTCCACCTATTTCTTTAATCTTACACTTTCAGCAAGAACCATCCAATTAGGAACTATTAGCATTGGATGATATGACCCCAACAAGCCCAAGCTCAAGTGCATCAACAAGCCCAAGCCCACATCAAGGCTCAATCACTAGAAGCATGATGAAGAAGATTCACATGGGCCTCTCATAAGATGATCAATCAATCAATCATGGGCTTTTCACTTTATTCACATGGCCTAAAGAAATCTCTAAAATATGAGTTGATGCATTGAGGAAGTAGTCTAGAATTAAATTGAGCCATTGTTTAGGCTCTGCTTTCAATAAAATATGCTAGAACACTTTGGATCAATTGGGTCGAGCCCAATTTACTCTTTTGGCTGAGAATCCTTGGCATTTCTCTACACTTGGAGGCAAGCAAGCTAAACATGAGCAAAGCAAGGAGAGTGTGATGGTGGCATGGAGCGTGTAACATTGGCAAGGAAAGTGTGATATGCCACTTGGCGTCATCAAGGCTCATCTCCTACATCACATAGTCTCCAATCAAGCTTCTCTTCCAAGCTATATTCTCATTACATCTTTATTGCATCTTCATTTCATTTGGCTGGCCATGTTGCCTATAAATAGGGTCATTCTACTCTTGTAATAGTTACTCTTGAATTGCTAATAGATGCTAGTGTTGAGATCACTCCATCCTTCTATTAATTTGAGAGCACACATGGCTATCCTTCTCCAAAATTTCCTCTAGCCACCTTCCATTCCATGGTTCCATTTCTACTCTTCATTTTCACCAATCTTCCATGGCCGAGAGTTTACTACACCTCCTCCTCCATTTTCGCTGCATTGTTATGGATCTCATTCAACTCCTCTACCAAGGATGTCCATCAATTGGTATCAGAGCTAGGTTAGCCTTTGGTGCATCCATCTTTTTGGTTTGGGTAAGGTTCTTGGTCCATACTTGTGTTTCTCTTCAATTTTCGTGTTGTTCTTCTTCTCCACTATTTTCTTCAAGTTTTTTGTTGTTTCTTCATGTTCTTGCTGTTTTCCACCATTTGACATTGAGGTTACATGAATCTCTATTTATTCATATTTTAGTACTCCTTACTTCATTGGTGTAAATCTGTTTTAGGTTCCATTTTCGTTTTCTAGCACTTGTTATTTGCTTCTTTGAGTTTTCTTCATTTTCTATTCGGTGAATTCAGTTCTTCTTTGCATTTTATCATTCCAATTATGTTTAAGTCATGTTCTATATTTTGTTTGTGCTTCAATTCATCTCTTGGACCGTTTAATTTCTTTGTTCATTGCTTTTGTTGAGTTTCCGAGCCACATCTCACAACAAAAACACTATGATCATTCATGTAAGTGTGTGGATGTTTAAGGCCTGAATTCTCACTAATTTTTATCCATTTCACTGATTGGATTTATACTTTTGAGTGTATAATATGTTCTCCTATGTTCATGCTTGATTTTAGTTCATAATCAAGTTCTTTAGCAATGTTTTCCATAGAACATCTTATCAAATTTCAGAGAGTAACTCTGCTCTAGTTTTCCTCTATTTTCCAGTAAATCACTACATGCGCAGTCTCTGTTTTTGATTTATTGTGAGTAACTGAGTGCACCAAAATTGAATCTAATTTTTGCCTCATTTAGCTAACATTTAGACGGAAAAAAAAGAATCAAAAAAAATTGTTGAGTATAAAAGAAATGATAAATCGCGCAAGTTGAGGCTCATGTTTCCGTTTTCTGGTATTGTAGTTTTTTAAATTCATTGTTCCATTGTTGTTTTATGCATGTTTGTGTGTTTTTAGTGCTCGTTTTCACCTGAATTTTGGCTTGAGTATGTGCTCTATATTGCTTCATTATTGTTTTACTTTGAAGTCAATTCATTATTTCATTTGCTCTTACTTTGCAATGAGTACTTCAACCATATTTTGAGCACTTTTGTCTTGTTGTTTTTTTGTTGTTTTCATCTATTCTAGTGCATTTATAGGTTCCTTTTGTGGTGCTTGCTTTTATTTTCTAGCCTTTAATTTCTTGTTTGTCACTTCTTAACTCTCTTTCCAGTCATGTTTCATTTCAATTCTCTTTGCTTTAGCATTTCTAATTAACTTTTCTTACTTTCTCCTTTGATGGGTTCATATACTTGACTCTTGGTTATTGGTTGTGTTGATAATGCTAAGAAGTTTAGAATGGTAATGACTTGGTAGCATCTTAGGTGGTGGATATTGAAGTATAATTTTAGCTTGTGTGCTTACCTTTTTCCTCACCTTTGAGAGTTTTGGACCTATTCATTTGAGTGTGTGTGTGTGTGTGTGTGTGCTAACAACATTGCTTGGTATAGTTTTCTTATTGTTTTGTTTGTTTGGTGCAGGTTTGGTGGCTGTTTTGGCCTTAAAATCGAGACTATTGTTGTTGTTTTACACTTCCATTTGGTGGCCTAAGGTGCTTACAAGTGCCTTAATTGGTGGTGGTCTTTGTTCAAATTAAAGGGAGGCTACAAGCCAAGCTCTTGGCTCTCGGTTATGTGCAAATTGGCAGCACCTTGGCAGGACATTTTGGAGTTGCATCGCTTCTTATTTTGGCTTTATTTCTTTCTTCTTTTACTTCTTTTTGGAACATCTTATTTGGTACCATTTTGAAGCCTCCTTGATTGTGAAATTGCATCTTTTAAACATCAAAATTTGAGACATTAAGTGGTTTGAGGTTGCTTCATTTTGAGTACCAAATTAGTGAACCAAAATTTCTTTAGGTTCTCAATTGTAACTTGTGGCCTACTTAGGTGTCTTGGGGAGTCAAAGGTGTTCAATCTCATCTTCTAAGTAGAACCTTTTCATATCATAGTGCAACGTTTTAGTAATGTGTTGAACGTTCTAAGTGTTTTCTCACCTTGCTTTTAGGTCGCATAGTTAGACGTGTAGTGGCTTCAAATTAAGAGACCAAAGTCTCTAAAATTTTACCAATTTAGGGGTCCATTTTTAGTGTTAATCTTTTTCCTTTATTTGAGTCTTGTTTGTGTTTTTTTGTGCTTAGTGTCTCAAGTGATTCTATTTACTTAGCCTTAGACAATTGTGTGTTCTTTGAAACCTTTTGCAAGTACATCTTGGCAAGGATTGGCCTTGGTACTTAAGAAGTCTTTTAGACTCACCTCGACTAACCTAGAGGTCTACTTGTGCTTGGTTTCCTCTTTCACAATTTGTTAAAGTTCTAAGTTCTTTCAATCACCATGAGCACTAGAAGGGCTACTCGTGTTAGTACCCAACATCAACAACATGTTGATGAAAACAACCTGCACACAAGTGGTGATGAGGGGGTTGAGGTTGATCCTAGAGTCCTAAATAACCTCTCTCAAGAGGTTAGAGTCCTTAAAGCTTAAATGGCTTCCATGCAAGCCAATTTTCAATTAATTGCTAATCAATTTACCTCTCCCACCCATAATACACGTGCCTTTCTTAGGCCTTCTCATGCCCCTTCAAGGCATGAGTATGATTTTGAAGAGGAGGAAGATTAGCGCATCAATCTTAGACAATCGCCTCGTGTAAGAAGGCAAAGGCGCATCCCTCCTCACCCTAAAAAGGTTAAAATTGATTTGCTTCATTTCCATGGAAGGGATAATGTTGAGGTTTTTCTTGATTGGATTGCAAAAGTGGAACAATTGTTTGAGACTCATGTTGTGAAGGAAGAGAGGTGTGTGTGTGTCTAGGTACTCTTAGCTTTCAAGGGCATGCTCTTAATTGGTGGACTTCCTTAGTCCTCCAAAGAAGGAGAAAAGGGCTACATGATATTGAGTATTGGAATGATCTTAAGGAAGCCCTTCATGCCCGCCATGTTCCCTCCTACTACAAAAGAGAGCTCTTGGACAAGCTCCAAAGGCTCTAACAAAGATTTATGTCTACAGAAGAGTATAGACAAAAGATGGAGCTCTACATCATGAGAGGCGGGATTGAAGAAGAGGAGGACCTTACAATTGCTTGGTTCTTAAGTGGACTCAATTACAACATAGGAGATAAAGTTGAGTTGCTCCCCTGCAACAATTTTAATGACCTTGTACAAATGAGCGTCAAGATGGAGCAACAAATTTTGAGACATCCTTCTCGCAAGGATTCTTCCTCTTTTTCAAAAAGTGATTTCTAGAAGAAAGATTTTTCGAAGGAAAACTAGTCCACTCATAAGAACCTTACAAAGGTAAGTGACAAAAGTTAGTCCTCCACCAACAAAAAAGGTAGTGACATCAAATGTTTCAAGTTTTTAGGTAGAGGTCATGTGGCCGCCCAATGTCCTACCAAACGCACCATTGTGCTGAAGGGCAAAGACCTATACACTAACCAAGAGGAAGCATCTTCAAGTGACTTTGATACTTCCCATTCTAGTGATTCTCAAGAACATTCATATCCAAATGAAGGGAAACTTTTGATGATTAGGAGGCTTCTTAATAACCAACCTAGCCTTCCTTTCAATGACCAAAGAGAAAATATTTTCCACACAAGATGTGAGGTTTTGAAAAACACTTGCTCTTTGATAATTGATAGTGGGTCTTGTTGCAATTGTTGTAGCACAAGATTGGTTGAGAAGTTGAACTTGACTTTGTTGCCCCATCCCAAACCTTACAAACATCATTGGCTTAATGAAGATGGGGATCTCAAAGTTGAGCATCAAGTGAAAGTCAAGTTTGCAATTGGGAAATTTAAAGAAAAAGTTTTATGTGATGTGATTCCAATGGAAGCTTGCCATATTCTCTTGGAGAGTGTAACATCCCTAGTGAATATTACTTAATTTATTATTTAAAGATATAAAAAGAAGTTTAAACACCACAATATTATTAATCCCACACATGGGAAAAACCAAATTTACTATTCATTGCGACAAAATCAAATGTAATTAAATTAAAATTCATTACAAGTTCCAAATAAAGCCATGAAAACAATAGTAAATCCCTAGCTCTATCCCAGCTAGCCCTCACTCCGTCGCCTGAGCACCCTCAACACCACCTATAACACCATCTACTCCCGTGTAACGAATTACACGATCATCGCCAATCACAAACAGAAAGGGTGAGCTCAAAAGAGTAAAAGAAACATATCAATTAAATCATATATAAAACAAAACCCCCAATTATATTCTTATAGTTAGACCATAGTCACATCCTTAACACCACCAAGGCTTGTAAACCTCCAATTTAATCAACCAAGTTAGCCATGGACTCAGGATTTATGATGCTCACAGGAACCTGCCCGCTCGTGGTCCTGCCTCTACGAACATCCTCGCTCGTAGTCCTACTCTACGGACTTGCCCGCCCGTAGTTCAACACATGTGATCCACTAGCTACGTACCTCCCCGCACCCAACATCTCTCAACTGTGAGCACGGAACATACAAACCTACCTCACTCGTATCCCCACAGGAGATTAATTGAATATGAGCCTCCCCACTCATACCATCACACGTCAACCACCATCCATGAACCTACCTACTCATGGCACAACATCTCCTGATCCACGTTCGCATCAATGCGTCCAACAATACACACAAACTGCACTAAAATTGCTTGGGCTAGAAACCTTAGCTTAAGCGAGCAGGCCTGTCTCGCTTAGCCTAAGCTTTCTCGCCTGAGCGAGTGTGCTTTAAAGGTTTAACGCGAGGTCTCGCCTGGGCGAGCCCTACTCGCTTGGGCGAGATCATCCATCGCTCAACAACAATTTCCCTCGCCTAGGCGGCGAGATGAACAACAACAGGCATCCCATTCACGATTTCTCGCTTAGGCGAGATGCCCAGTCGCCCAAAACATAATGCTACTCGCCTGAGCGAGATGCTCGACCAATACCAGGTTTTGTGTCACTGCTATTTTCGCCTAAGCGATCTTGCTCGCCTGAGCGAGAATAGCAGAACCTTCCATCTGGTCACGCACACAGACCACAATTTCAAGTCTCTAATTCTTCATTCCAACATACCAAGAGTCTATTTTTAACAACCATTCATGAGCACAAGTTATGTACACAAATAAACCCCCAAAATGTGAGATTACACCCTACCAATTCATGCATTGCAGAAGCGATTAGCATATTCATATACAAACTTAGGGGTTTGCTCAAATACCACAAACACAATCACAACTCCATAACAACACATAGAGCACGCAAATTTTTATAACAAAGATACAATTATTCATTGCATACTGCAACATACACAAAAAGATTATAGATTAAGTATATAGCTACCAAAAAGAGCTCCCCTAACCTGGAATTTCTTGCTCCAATTGGGTCTTCTAACCTTAGCTTTGCAATGCCCCAATGGACTCCCTTTTGCTCTTCCAAAAGAAACTTAGCTCTCTTGATTCTCTCTGAAGGACTCCCTTTTCACCCAAACTCGTGCTCGCTTTTCACTCTAGGTTTCAGACTTCACAAAACCCTCCTATGGAGATTAATTTGTTCTCATCAAGGGTTGAACCCACAACCCATCAATTACCAAGTCAAATGCACAACCAATTCAACCAAATTCACATTTGTGATAATTCCTATAATTTTAGGATTATATTATCACGTACAACATTCAAATATATTAACAAAATAATGCATAAATTAAAATAACACACAATTGGCATACTTAGGACTCGAACCCAAGTCCTATCACACAATCAAGTACTCTCAACCACTTGAGCTAGTACTTGATGAAGGATTATGTTGTTTTCTTTTAAGATTATTGAATATGGTGTGAGTTGATTAAGAAAGCTAAGTGAAATCCCTACTATACATTAAGATAGCATGTTATCTAGATGTGAAGGTTCCTTTCACAAAGCTCAAGAGAAGAAGATGATGGATTGATTCAAAACAAAAAGGAAATGGAAGGCACATAAACCATAGAAAACCAAGAACAATTAAAGGAAGAAGAAACATAAAATGGATATGAAAGAAATGGTAAAAATGTGAGAAGCACACCACTACAAGGCTAGGCTAGAAGCCATGGCAACCTTGAAGATGAGTGGATGTGTGCCGCCACTTGCTATGCAAGATAAGGCTTAAAAGTATTCACTCCCAAGGGAGGAAACTCTCACAAATGGTTGAGACACAAGAGTGTTTTTACTTCAAAATGTTCAACTCTTTTACATGTCTAGGAGCACCCCTTATATAGAAGAGTTTAGGGGCCTCTAAGCA
>Ga0214543_1012041_pt1 | contig 11762 bp, 13 predicted proteins | sample CNSS2metaG_FD_160094 | JGI IMG/M metagenome (GOLD analysis project Ga0214543, IMG submission 160094) | Root nodule microbial communities from cowpea collected in UCLA plant growth center, Los Angeles, California, USA - CNSS2 | ecosystem: Host-associated > Plants > Roots > Nodule | place: USA...
GAAATGGTAAAAATGTGAGAAGCACGCCACTACAAGGCTAGGCTAGAAGCCATGGCAACCTTGAAGATGAGTGGATGTGTGCCGCCACTTGCTATGCAAGATAAGGCTTAAAAGTATTCACTCCCAAAGGAGGAAACTCTCACAAATGGTTGAGACACAAGAGTGTTTTTACTTCAAAATGTTCAACCCTTTTACATGTCTAGGAGCACCCCTTATATAGAAGAGTTTAGGGGCCTCTAAGCAAATAAAAAATACCTAAGGATGTCTCTAAAAAAACCTAACCCTAGCTTCTAGAAACTAGGTCAAATAAGGTTACAAAAATGAGAGACAAAAGAGCTAACGATGGTGTGTGCAAGGCTAATTTCGTTCTAGCACAAAAGGAGACAAAGAATGTGTCTCATATGTCTCCAAAAAGTGGCCAAAGTGTGCTAAAATCAAAGGAGACCAAAGGTACATAGGTACACTTGTTTTATGCCATTTACTTTATGCTTTATGCCTTTGCTTTACTCTCTCCTCCACATCATATATGCTCCCCAATCACCATGCGCTACCTAGCATTGCTTTCTTACTCCTAATTAACCTACAAAGCAAATAAACATAGATTAGCATGTTGGCTTAAGTCAAGTCAACTATAGTCAAAAAGTCAAACCTAGTCAAAGGTCAACAAGTCAACTAAAGTTGATTCAACTAAGTCAACTTAGGGAATAAAAAATAACAAACACAAATGAAAAGGATGAAGGATTAGTGAATTTCCTTTCTAAACATGCTTAGTCTTTTTAAGCATGTGCCTCCATCCTTGGTTGGGATCAATCCTTCATAACAGCCTTATCCCACCAAGGTCGGTACTAGGTATTGGTTACTCCCAAAGCTGACACTCCCATAATACTCGTACTTGGTCCTACCTCATCAAGGTCGAGAAATGGGTATTGGTTACTTCAGAAGGTTATGCATATCGACTCTCGAACCAACACCCACTCAGGAAACCAACTATTGAAGATCGACAACCAGTAAGGTTTCCATGGTAATTTTACCATTATTGTTGGACCCAAAAAATAGATAAAAAGGTATTATTTTCTGAAATTCCTTGATATCACCGGTGCTAACTTAAGGATCAGAGCATCTTTTGCAGTCCCATTTTAACATTTACTGTAAGACCCATTTTATTTTCATTCCTTTTTTGCCTTAAGTTTTAAGGTTCTATCCTAAGCAAATGGGCCTAATGGCTGGCCTATAGGGTGCCAAGGCCCCTAAAGCAGCCAAGACTCTCATTCTGCTCTCACTTTGTCAAAAACAAGCCTTGACTCCTTTCCTTTCCAAAATAGAAGCTTTGTTAGGGTTTAGAGCTCCGTCATCTTCAAGCTAGCTCAAATCCATTTTCTACTCCATGTAAGTATTTTTACTAGCTCATACTGGTCCTCGTTAATCACTCTTCGTAATTCCAGTTAGGGTTTCATGGTAACCCATTTCTTAGTTTCGTTCTATTTTTTCTTTCAGCTCTTCAGTTCGTTCCTAGAGTTGTTGTGCTCTCCACGTTTGGTTGCCAAAGTCCCTTATTAGCCCCTTTCCAGGTAAGGGAAGTTAGGATTTCGCACTTTTAGTTATATTTGATGAGTTCTGTTGCCTTTTTCGTGACTTTGTATGCATGAGTGAAGTTTTGATGATATGAATATGGACTGTGTGTTTAGTGTGGTTGGATGATTGATCTGTGCGTACGCGAACAGTGGAGGGTTTTGTTTTTCTCGCCCAAACGAGTTGGTCTTGCCTAAGCAAGATTAGCAGTACTTGCCCATTTCTGCCTGTGCGAGCTGTTGCTCAGGCGACGAGCTCCAACATTGAGCGAGAGCACGTCTCGCTCAGGCGATGAGGTCTCGCCTAAGTGAGAGTGCGTGACAGTGCCACTGTTCCTCTTTTCGAGCCCTTGCCTAGGCAAAGGGAGCTCGCTTGAGCGAGACTCTTCTGCCTGAGCAAGGGGCTAGGCGAGAATGCACCAGATTCTATTCCCTCTGTTGTCCTTGTATGGTTGCTATATTTTTGGGTGATTTGATCTGTTTAATGCATGAAATACATAATGTGTATGTATGGGATTGGTTCATGGATTGAATATGATGAGTTGGGTATGAATTTGATATGAGATATGGAATGATTCATGGGTAAGGAATGATGAATTTTGGCATGGTATTGGCATGAGGTAAAATTCTATATTCATGAATTTGGGAAGGATGAGTTGTTATTGATTCAACAAGGTATATGAATGAGGAATGGTTATGAAGGTGGGCAAGAGATTTATATGTGTAATAAATATTACTTGATTGATTGAGTATGATTGGTATGTGGTCAATGCGTAATTCCATGAGCCTCTAGGCGAGACCTCTTGGTCGTGCTTCAGTGGTCGGGACGTAATTCCATGACCCTGTTAGTGAGAATTCATGGTGGTGCCCCATCTATATAATTTGGTAAGGATTCAAGGTAAGGTTGCATCTTGACACTCTAAGGAGTCAGTTAGTCTCACATAGAGCAGACTGACTCTTGTGGGGAGAGTAACAGGAGGCCTGAAACTCATAAAGTGCTAACCTTGTGTGATGAGGCCATCGACGCCGTTAATCGGTGGGATTATGGCTCCAAACGACGGCCAAATCGTTGGAACTGCCTCTAGCAGTCGTTTGTTCAGTGGAAACGACAGGAATTGCAGCGGAGGACTCTCAAATGGTTGGATTCGCTCTCGTTCTCACACTAAACTCACACACACACACTGTATTTGGAACCCTAGGAGGAGAAATCCTCATCTAAAAGGGAAAGGGGAGCTAAGACGAACGGTGGGAGTGATCTCAACCGAACTATCATTCATCAAAGCTAGCTATTAGATGAGATTGGCTTGCCTTTATATAGGTGAAAAGGGAACCGGAAAAACCAACAGAAAAGATGTCGTCTAACATAGACCTAACGGCAAAGAATGAGGGAGTGAAGAAAGAAGGGTCTCTCATGAGGGCTGCGACAGAAACCCTAACAAATGGTGAAAACAAGTGAAGGAGCCAAGCGACTATGGGTTGGATGCAGACTTTGGTTGGCACGCAGGAGAGGAGAACCCTAACAGTGCTCCAAGAGAAAGCGCGACACAGAGGTGAAAAACCCTAGCTGAACAATGCTTGTGACGTGTGGCTCGCATTCCTCCAATAAGCACATGGGCTAGACTTAATTTGATGGCTCGAAATACACATGCTGATTATGCTAAGTCATTGGATGTGTTGGCAAAAATATTGGGATGCACGTAACAGATGGATGCCCACATAAAACAAAAAGCGTTGAATGCATGATGCTGGCTTGGTGATGTCAATACATGCCCAATATTGAAGATGTTGAAAAGGGTCTGGGACGCATGGCTGTAATAGAAGATTGGAGACTTTTCTTGATGTAATTGGGCTACTAAGTGCAAGCCCAAATGACACCGCTTTTGAAAAATGTTGGCTGCCAACATGAATGAATTTGGGCCGCAGGCCCAATACCAATTGGGGAGTTTGGAAAAGTAGCTACAATTAACAAACAACCAAATTAGATCATCATTTATTTAATTAAAAATAACAGAAATTAAAAGAAATTAAAAAGGAATGGGCCTAGGCGTTGGCCTAATGCTATAAGACTTATTGGGGTCACATCATTGTGTGTGGGGGATTGAGACATTGTAACACTTGTAACACTTAGCTCAGGGGTGAGCAGGAAAATCCACCACAAGTGCAAGCATTCGCTGAATCCGATTAGATTATATGTATCCAGATGAGTTGAGTTTGAGTCTTAGTGTGTGGTTTGCGAGTCAAAGCATGATTTGGTTGACATATTCATTTGCCTGTGAAATAGTATGTATCTGTATGATAAAATGTTTTATACTCTAGCTTACCCTTTTGCTTGTTTGGTTGCTTTGTATGTAGTTCTTCTTCTTTGCGATGATCATCAATTTATTGATGTGAGCAGATGCGAGAGGTGTAAGACCCGTCAAAATTAATTACTTAAATAATTAATTAATTAATAAATGCGGGTAGTGGGAGCGTACTAGCTCAAGTGGTTGAGAGTACTTTGATTGTGTGAGAGGACTTGGGTTTGAGTCCTTTGTATGCCCTTTTTGTGTTGTTTGATTATTATTAATTTTAATAATATGCATGATTATGTTGAGTGATAACATAATTATAGAATTATGTGAATTATCACAAAAGATAAATTGATTGAGTGGTTGTGCCTTGATTTTGATGATGAGTAGGGTATGGGTTCAAACCTTGGTGAACTCGAATTTGACTCTCTTTTTGCTAATAATTCATATGGCTTGAATGTGAAAGGGCATAGAAAACCCTAGCAGAAGGGTCAGCCAAGAGGGGTTGAAAAACAACTACTAAGGGTTTTGTGAGGTGTGCGAAAATTTAGAGTGAGTTGAGAGGATTGTGGCAATTGAGAGCGGAGTGAAGGGAAGGTGTTAGGCTACCTAGTGATCAAGGAGGGATTCTCAACAATCTGCATTTTTTCTAAGAAAAAGCATCTAGGTTAGAGGAGTTGAACCTGTGAATTTTATATTTTGAAAATATTGCATGAACTTGATGATGCTAAGCCATGAATTTTGTGTTGCATATGTGGTGAATTTGAAGTTTGGGTGTGTTGGTACTGTTTTATTGAGATTCTTACCTAATTGTATATATGATGGATTTTTTTGCACTGAGTATGCTGCTATTGTGCAAGTTTGGGTCTTGGGGGCCTATATTGCGTCGAAACTATGCGTATATTGTTGGTATAATGTTTTCAAACTGAATTGTTATGAATTGGAAGTGTGAAAATTGGACATGGTCATTGTGTTGTGTGCATAACAGTGTAGGGGTCTACATTTCTCGCTCATGCGAGCCCGGTTCGCCTAGGCGAGATCAGCAGAGATTCAAATTTTGTTCTGCCCGAGCATCTCGCTCAGGCGAAGGACTCAGGTCTTAGGCGATGGGGCATCTCGCTTAGGCGAGTATCCCTCACTTAAGCGAGAGTTCGATGAAGGTTTTTGCTGCTATGTACACTTCGTCGCCTAGACAAGAGTTTTAGCTTCTAAGAAAAAGGTGGTCTCGCCCAGGAGAGGAAGGCTCGCCCAAGCGAGAGTGCGAGGTGGTTTTGTGCGAGGTGCTCACTTAGGCGGGGTAACCTAGCCTAAGCGAGATGAACTGGAGTACTTAAGCGAAATCTGGAAGTTTAGGCTAGGGATGGATGAATTGGGCAATCAAAGGAGATTGATTATGCGGTATTGGTTTAAATGGGAGTATGAATCATGATGAGTGGTCTATAAGGCTTTGGTGATACCTTAAAGGTGGGTTTTGCTGGTGTTCCTTGAGTTGTGGCTCTGAACGTATCCCTTAAGTTGTGGCTCGAGATAGGGCTTAAGCACGTGGCATTCCTTGGGTTGTGGCCCGGAATGACGTCCCTTGAGTTGTGGCTCGGGATAGCGGATGAACACGAGGAACTCTTGAGTTGTGGCTCGGGTTGGCGAGTGTTGTCGATGTGAGTGTGCTGGTTGTGGCCAGTACGGATGGGTCCAGATGGATTGCCCTCCTTAGTGATTAGCTGACGAGTTTGGTAGTCTTAGGACGTTACGGACTATGTTCGTATTTGGGAACTCCACCTGCCGTTGCGGTGTGTGATCCGTAGCATGGTTTCTCGCACGTGCTCGATCAGTTGTGGCTGATAGGTGTGGTAGCAAGACGCCTTGAGATACTCACTAGAAGATGTAGAACACTGTTGACATGGTTGTGGCCATGTGGAAGGAAAGGAATGAGTTTCCTTTGATTTAGGTTGACATCATATGGTTATGGCCATGTGGAAGGAAAGGATGAGGTTCCTTGATGTGAATTGATATCAGCAAGGTTGTAGCCATGTGGAATGAAATAAGAGTTCTTTTGATGTGTTTTCTTATATGTAAATGAATCGATATATATGTGTTGATTGTATTAGCTCATCCTATTTGCTGGTGTTTGGTGATGATCGTGTACGCGATACACGGGAGCATATGATATTGCAGGTGGTTCTGGTGAGGCATAGAGCCAGATCGGGGCTATTCTGGGATGAAAAGTTTTATCTGCAGTTTTAATGTTTTTGGTTCTAGTGATTTGTATATTTACCATATCAGACTTTGGTTATGTATTTGAGCTTATTTCTATAATTATGAATTGAGGTATTTCATAAATACGTACTAAAGTTTTAAATTTTCCCACATTTTTGGGAAATCATATTTCATTAAATGCATTTTAATTATTATTCCTTATTTTTATTATTTAAATCCGTAATATCCAGTCGGGATGTGACATTTGGTATCAGAGCCAAGGGTTTTCAAAATGATTTTTGGGGTCTGTGGCGAGTGAGCTTATCGTGTTACGCTTGCGTGACTATTTGATATATTCTTGTGCTATTTTGTCTTGTATAGTCATAACTTAAGCTGTGTGATTTGAACAACTGAAAATGTGGCGTGCGTAGGCTATGGCAAACAAGAGGAGGAGGAGGAATGCTGTTGGGGCGGATGACATTGCTCAAGCGATTCATCGTATGGTGGACGCGATGCAATCCATCACAGTGCAACCCAGGGCCATAGTCGCACCCGCTCGCTCGATAACTATGGAGGACTTTATGAGGCATAAGCCCGCTAAATTCACGGGCAATGTAAGATCCGCAAAATTTAATTAATTAAATAAATAAATAATTAATAAATGCGGGAAGGTAGTGCATTTATGACATTAAATTTTGTTATGTATGACGTGGAAAAGTACTAGCTCAAGTGGTTGAGAATACTTTGTTTGTGTAAGAGGACTTGGGTTCGAGTCTTATGTATGCCAATTGTGTGTGTTTGTTATTATTATTTTAATAATATGTTGGGCCACATTTTTGTATGAGATAATGCTTGAATTGTGTGTTAGCAAGAAACATAAGTTGGCTTGGTGGTTTAGCTTTGATTTGGCATTGGGAAGGTCATGGGTTCGAACCTTGGTGAGTCAAAATTTAACTCTTTTTGTTAAAAGATTAATTGTGGGCTGAATAGGAAAGGGTGGTAAAGACCAAGCAGAAAGGGGGTAGCTAAAGGGCTGAGAAATAATCAAGTAATGACCCTTGAATAGCAATAAAACCCAAAATTCAATCACATTCTCGTTTTTTTTTTTTTTACTTTACCAAGTATTAAGACCTATAAAAGGCAACTTTTGAGAAGAGAATAGGATTTGGAAAGCTGTTTTCTGAGAGCTTTAGAGGGAGGACGAAATTTGAGAGTGAAAGGAGAATTGGGAGTGAAGTAGAAGGGGAAACAAAAGTGGTGGTACGGTCAGTCATTGGTGATCAAAGGAATCCTTCAATTTCAAGCTTTAAGCGGGGAAATTTTAGGTTAGGGGAGTTGTACCGAATTTGTATGCTTTTGGTCGTAAGTGTTGCGTGTACTAGTTTTCATGTGGTGAATTACGTGTTGAAAATGAGGGACATTGGGGGTTGTGGGTTTTGGATACTGTTGCATTGGAATTGGCCCTAAATGTATGTATATATTGAGGTTGTGTTCTGTAAATATTATGAGTATGCAAAGTGGAGTGGTTGGGGGTATATTTTCGAGTCCAAATGTGCTTATAAGTGTAATGAAATGGTGTTGAATGAATTGGTAAGTTTTGATTTGTGTTTTGAGTCTCTGGAGCAGTGTGTGTGTGTGCGTGAATCAGTGCCAAAACCTGCAATTCTCGTTCAGGCGAGCCAGGATCGCCTAGGCGAGATATGCAGGGACGCGTACCCTCTATCTACTCGTGGCCATCGCTCAGGCGGAGGGTTTTGGGGTTTGGGCGAGGGTTCATCTCGCTTAGGCGAGTGAGACTCGCCTAAGCGAGAATTCGTGTGCAATTGTGTGATTTGATTGAACAACTTGCGCAGGCGAGGTTGATTGTTGTTTTGAGCAGGAGTACATCTCGTCCAAGCGAGACCCTCTCGCCTAAGCGAGATCTCGAGGGAAGGTTTGTGGTTTTGTGGGACTCGTCGCCTAGACGAGGCATTTTTATTCTGGGCGAACGAGGGTCTCGCCCAAGCGAGCATGACCTCGCTTAAGCGAGAATACGTAGGCTGCAATGGTTCTGGAGGCTCGCACAAGTTGGGGGCCTAACTTAAGAGAGGTGGGCTGGAGTGGTTAAACAAAGGCTCTTAATTTAAGCAAGCAAAGGTGAAGATGTACGTTTAAGGAAGGTGTACCTGTTGTGTTTATAAGCTGAGATGAAACTTGCGAGAGGTGTTCTACATGGCTTTTAAAATATCTTCTTGGTGGGCTTGCTGGTGTTCCATGGGTTGTGGCCCGGAACGTATCCTTGAGTTGTGGCTCGGGATAGGGGTTAAGCACGTGGCATTCTATGGGTTGTGGCCCAAAATGACTTTCCTTGAGTTGTGGCTCGGGATAGCGGATGAACACGAGGGACCTTGAGTTGTGGCTCGGGTTGGCGAGTGTGCCGATGTGAGTGTGCTGGTTGTGGCCAGTACGGATGGGTCCTTATGGATTGCCCTCCTCAGTGAGTCACTGACGAGTTTGGTAGTCTTGAGACGTTACGGACTCTATTCGTATTTGGGAACTCCACCTAGTGTACGGTGTGTGATCCGTGGCATGGTTTTTGCACGTGCTCTATCGGTTGTGGCCGATAGGTGTGGCAGCAAGGCACATTGAGATACTTAAAAGAAGATGTAGAACACTGCTAACATGGTTGTGGCCGTGTGAAAGAACTGGACGAGATTCCTTGATATACTTTACTATACATGGTGGTGGCCATGTGGAGGGAAGGTAACGAGTCTTCCACGAGGTGTATTGATGTACATGGTAGTGGCAATGTGATGGGAATGGAGCAAGCGTTGTGGGAAAGTAAAGGATATTATATATGGTTGTGGCCATGCGGTATATAGGAAAAGTTGTGTTATTGATAAAATGTTTTATCTATTATACATGTATATGTGTGTTTGGTACATTTTTATGTGTTTCTTCTGTTAGCTCACCCTATCTGCTTGTGTTTGACGATGATCGTGTAAGCGGTACAAGTGAGCAGGTGATAATGCAGGTGGAACTGGTGAGGCTTAGCTGCGAGAGGGGATGATCATGGGATTTTTATTACTATGTTTATTAGTTTTGGATTTTTAAATGATATGTAAACTTTTGAGAGACTCTGGAACATTATTTCACTTTATGAGCTATGAGACGATGTTCTATTATACGATGTTAACAGTTTTAAATTTCCCTGTGTTTTGGGAAATGAGGCATTATTAATTATTGTGTAATTAATTCTTTATTTTTATTTTTATTAAATTCGTAATATCCTGACTGGATGTTACAAGCAAGGTCACTCCTGACGAAGCAAATGCTTGGCTCAGGGAACGTGAGAAGATATGCAGGGTGATCGAATGTATTGATGCACAAAAACTTTCCTTCGATAAAATTCACCTACAACAACAGTTTTCACGCGAGCATTGGCATGGCACCATATGAGACTCTTTTTGGCAGGAAGTGTAGGACCCCTCTATGTTGGTATCAGGATGGGGAAGCAGTGCTAGTCGAACTAGAAGTGTTAGAACAAACTACTGAGAAAGTAAGAATGGAGAGAGATAGGATACAAGCCTCTCAGAGTAGGCAGAAGGCTTATGCAGACCGTAGGAGGAGGCCCTTGGGATTCACGGTTGGAGATCACATGTTCTTGAGGGTGACCCGAACCACTGGTGTGGGAAGGGCTCTCCACTCAAGGAAGCTCTCTCCTAATTTTCTTGGCCCTTATCAAATCTCGAGAAGGATTGGGCCAGTGGCTTATGAGATTGCTTTGCCTTCCCAATTGGCAAATCTCCACCCGGTGTTCCACGTGTCATAGTTGAGGAAGTATGTCTTTGATCCCTCTCATGTGTTAGAAGCAGAGGATGTATAGATTAAGGAGGATCTCACCATGGAGGTACCAGTCGTGGCTTTAGAGGATAGTCGAGTAGAGGAACGTCGAGGAAAACCAGTCTGTCTAGTTAAGGTAATATGGGATCGGAGGACAAGTGACTCTACTTGGGAGTTAGAGGAGGATATGAGGAAGTCACACTAGCATTTGTTCAGCTGGTGAGTCTTGATTTTCAAGGTCAAAAATTTTCTTGTTGAGGAGAATGTAAGACCCATTTTATTTCCATTCCTTTTCTGCCCTAAGTTTCAAGGGCCTGTCCTAAGCAGATGGGCCTAATGGCTGGCCCATAGGGTGCCAAGGCCCCTAAAGCAGCCAAGACTCCCATTGTGCTCTCACTTTGCCAAAACCAAGCCTTGACTTCTTTCCTTTCCACAACAGAAGCTCTGCTAGGGTTTAGAGCTTCGTCATCTTCAAGCTAGCTCAAACCCATTTTCTACTCCATGTAAGTATTTTTACTAGCTCATACTGGTCCACGTTAATCACTCTTTGTAATTCCAGTTAGGGTTTCATGGTAACCCATTTCTTAGTTTCGTTCTATTTTTTCTTTCAGCTCTTCAGTTCGTTCCTAGAGTTGTTGTGCTCTCCACGTTTGGTTGCCAAAGTCCCTTATTAGCCCGTTTCCAAGTAATGAAAGTTAGGGTTTCGCATTTTTAGTTATATTTGATGAGTTCTGTTGCCTTTTTCGTGACTTTGTATGCATGAGTGAAGTTTTGATGATATGAATATTGACTGTTTGTTTAGTGTGGTTGGATGATTGATCTATGCGTACGTGAACAGTGGAGGGTTCTGTTTTTCTCGCCCAAGCGAGCCTGTCTCGCCTAAGCGAGATTAGCAATACTCGCCCATTTCTGCCTATGCAAGTTGTCGCTCAGGCGACGAGCTCCAACACTGAGCGAGAGCACGTCTCGCTCAGGCGATGAGAGGTCTCGCCTAAGCAAGAGTGCGTGACAGCGCCACTGTTCCTCTTTTAGAGCCCTTGCCTTGGCGGAGGGAGCTCGCTTGAGCGAGAGAGTCTCTCGCCTGAGTGAGACTCTTCTGCCTGAGCCAGGGGCTGGGCGTGAATGCACCAGGTTTTATTCCCTCTGTTGTCCTTGTATGGTCGCTATATTTTTGGGTGATTTGATTTGTTTGAGGCTTGAAATACATAATGTGTATGTATGGGATTGGTTCATGGATTGAATATGATGAGTTGGGTATGGATTTGATATGAGATATGGAATGATTCATGGGTAAGAAATGATGAATTTTGGCATGTGATAGAGGTCGTACCCCACCAAATTAAAACATATTAAATGCAGTACATGAAAGTGAACCAAGTCGTCTCCCAACGACCAATATTTTCATTCAAAGCAAAATTTCTAGATGAACACAACAATAAAACACAGGGGAGGATTGGCAGACAGATTCAGAATACTAATCAACAAATTAAATTAAATGCTGCAGTGATTAAAACCGTATTGACATCCTTGATTCAAACGCAATTTCACTTATCATAGACCACCAAATTAACACTAACTCGCCTTATCTCAATCCACTAGATAATAATTCACTAAGAGAAAATTACAATCTAGCTTCATTATGCAATTAAGCAATGCACACATCCTTAAATTCGTGACAGCTAAGCTACATACATTAAGCATGAACGTATCTTAACCAAAACATATTCAATTACTCTGTAAAATAAGCATTAACAGATTCACCATATGCATTCCACGAATTCAGAACAAAAACATGGCAGATTTCACAAAACAAGCACAACCTCAAAGCTTCATTGCATTCTTCATCAAGGAGTCAATACACGAATTTAGCTAGACATGGAAATGAGCAATT
>Ga0214543_1012043_pt1 | contig 11759 bp, 3 predicted proteins | sample CNSS2metaG_FD_160094 | JGI IMG/M metagenome (GOLD analysis project Ga0214543, IMG submission 160094) | Root nodule microbial communities from cowpea collected in UCLA plant growth center, Los Angeles, California, USA - CNSS2 | ecosystem: Host-associated > Plants > Roots > Nodule | place: USA...
GGTAGTAGCAGCAGCATTTACTATGATGTCCGTCTCCGCCAACAACATTTCTCTGAGCTTTGTGTCTTTAATTCCCAAGTTCTCAACAGAAACATCGCAACCAACAGCCAACACTTTCTGAGATATGAAGGAGACAAAATCTGCACCCCACATACCTCGTAGCACCCTGAACAACTCCTTCGACAGAACCTGTTACATATGTTCTTAGGTTAAGTTATGATTACAAATAAACATAAGTTAAGTATTTGATCACTACCTCATCCTGCAACCGTTTTCTAGCTTCTTCTGAATTTTCTGCTCTTAGAAGAAGGTATAACTTTTTGATGTTTGGTTGAACCCTTAATATCTTCTCCACCAAAACTGCATTAACACTAACAAAGATTAATCATACTGAACTAATATTAAATTCTGTGTTCTACAAAATATGTTACAAGTTAGAATAAGAAATACGTTTCGCAAGGAATCCCGTTGCACCCGTAACTAAAATGGTTTTTCCGTCTAGAAAGTTGTGAACACTTCCAAACTCCATTGAAGAGTGTTGCATAGCTTTTTCATGGTTTTTCCAATTGCCATAACTATCTATATAGAGAGAGAGAGAAGTGAGAAGTAGGCAACTCGATAATTGAATGAAAAGAATACAAATAGCGAAAGGACTGAACTATTGTTTGGTAGCTATTGTGACGTATATCTATTATAATTACCCTAATATCTTTTCTTTATATCTATTATTTTGAAAAATAGTTTTCTTATGAGATTTTTAGGGAAATGATTTTCAAGAATATAGCAATAATGCATTTCTAAGAATAAAAAACTTCCTATTTTTTATTTTAAAACATGAAATAATTTAAGATGTCAACTGTGAAATTTTAAAATATTATTATTTTTCTGAATTCGTTAATGCTATTGAAGGATTAAGGTGTGTGTGTGTCTACATCATGCCGTTTCAAAAAATAAGGCTAAATTCCTTTTTTCTTTTAGTATTAAAATTTTTCTATTAAATAAATTATAAAATTATATTTAAAGAAAAAAGACATAAAAGATTTTAATACTAATATATTTCTATTAAATTAATTATAAAAGTAGATTTAAGATAGAAAAAGGCCTTAAAAAAATTGGTAACAATATATCAATATCAAATTAATTATAAGTTTATGTTTGAGAATAAATTTTAATTAAACTATTATTAGTGTTTGTTAATTTGTATTGGTATTAAAAATGATATTTAATGAGTTGAAATGTTTTAACTAATTTTTTATATATATTTATTTTTAGTATTGTTTTAACTAATTTTTTATATTTTTTTAACTAATTTTTTATATATATTTATTTTTAATATTGTTTTATATATTATAATTTTTTTTATTTCATATAAAAGTACCTAGATATGTTAACTAGAAGATTTGAATTTGACCATTCAAAAATCTAGAAAAAGAGAAAAAGTTGGGCTTTAATATATCAAAAAATGAGTTATGAATAAATTTATGAAAATAAAACTGAATTAGAAAATACAAATGAGTGTTCTTTGAATAAACAAGATAATAACAATATAAATATAGGTGAAAACAACAATAGATAAAAAGAAGTAATTAGTGACAAGAATAAGTCTGATTCTCAAACTGATGATAACAATTAAAAATATATAAAAAAATTAAACGATTAGCCTTATTATTTATTGAAAAAAAAAATTAAATAAAATTAATTTCGACAATTTAAAAAATAATTTTAATAAAACAAATTCAAAAAATAATTTTTAAATAAAATACCAACATTCTCAAATTTGATTTAAATTTTAAATAAAACGTTTCATTCTTAAAGTTTGTTTTAATTCTTCCAAATTCTTAAGTGACGCCTGGTGTACATGTATAATAACATTTTCCTAAAATCATAAACATAAGTGAAAGTGAAATGAATTGAGTGTTGGTAGGCAGAAACTAACTTGTGATAAAAATAGAAAGGATAATTAATGCCATCGAAATGGATTAATGTCTTGTACATGATATATATGTATTCATTAAAGGATGTTTGCCTATAATGTGGAATGGGTTGTGAGCAATGTAGGGACCGGGAGGGCCATGGCACCCACAAGATTTTTGAATTTTTTTAAAATTATATATATTTTGAATTTTTTGAATTTATTTTGAATTTTTTAAATTATAGGTACTATATTTTATAAATAGATGAAAATTAAATTGTTTGTATTTTTATTTCTTTTATAAAATATAACAAATTAATGTTAACAGATAATAAAACATAAAATTAAATATGTAAAGAATACAAATATTTAGGTTTAATTAATCTTTTGGTCACTATTTTCATCTAAAAATGTCAAGTTAGTCATCAAGTTTTTTCTAGTCTCAATTTGATATTGACTTTTAAAAAATTGATGTAATTTGATCATTCTCGTTAAATTTATTAAAGCGGATGAACGATTTTCATCAAGATTGATAGTGAGATTATGTTAATTACACCAACAAAATAAACTATCTTTATTTTTACAACTTTAATTTTAATGAAGAAGCACCGATCCATTTCAAGAAATTTAATGAAAATAACCAAATTGCATTAGTTTTCAAAATTCATAACCAAATTGAAACTAAACAAAATTAGAGAATCAACTTAATATTTCTGAACTAAAACAATAACCAAAAGAATAATTAAACCAAATATTTATTAAGATATTTTTTATGTCCTTTCTTATTGTCTTGTTAGTTTTACAAAAATTGTACTCATTTCTCACTGTCATATTTGTTTTAAAGAAAAAAGGTAATTATTTTTTCTCTCATTTCCCATTTGTCTTATTTCTATTTAGAAGAAAAAAAAAAGTAATTATCTTTTATCTTACTTGATAATGAAATATTAATTTAACACTTAACATTGTTTCTTTTATCTCATGAACCTTTGATATATTCATTTTTTATGAATATAGAAGAAAAAATAATGTATTATGTGTTTTTTCATAATCGATTTTTAATTGTAACTTAACTATACTAAATTTTTTCTTTAATATTTACACTTCTCAATTTTTGTAGTAAGGTATGATAAACTATTTTAATATTATTTTAAAAAATAGGTATATTAATAAATAATAAAAGAATAGATTCATTATTCAAAAGTGATAAAAGTGAAACTATTCGTGAAGATGAAAACAAGATAGATTATATTTTTCACAGCATTATACTAAAGATTAAATTCAGTTAGAGAAGCCAATTTTTAAAACATTATTAATGATCCAACAATTTAATGATCAAATAATTATATTATTTTGACCCTCCAAAGTTTATGATTAAGATCGGTCACTGGTTGTGACCTGCATCAACTAGAGTACCTTTCAAATTCAACCTGTTATTCATGTATAGAGTTAGATTTGACTAAAGAAGGAACCATGTTTGCTTGATTATCTTTGTTTCTTCTAAGTTCTTTGTGGCATTGTTGGTGTTCTTAGTATTAGAAAACACCATTCTGCTGCTATGAATCTATTATGGAATGGTAATTGGTACAAGTAATTGATACCATACCGATTTTATCTAAAAGTTTCAAACATTATCGTACAAGTAAAAAAAATTATTCTATTCCATAAAGATATCAGATCCATGAGTCTCATAAACCATGTTATTGGAAGAATTCAAGAATTATATGGATCCATTGTAAAGTTTTCATGAAGATTTTTCCTCCTTTTTTTATTTTCTTTATTGACTTTCTTAATAATATAGAAGAAGCATGGTACAATTTTAAAGTCAAAAGTCACTTACCTCTCATTTTCAAGCACATAACTTTTTTCTTTCTCAAAAACATCGATAATGTAACTTCTAGTATTTTAAAATTATTTATTAAAATATTGAAATATCTTTAATGAAGTGAGAAGGGGAAAATTAATTTAATAACTCTAAAATAATACCCACAACTTTAATTTAATAAAATTATATTCTAGTAATCATCAGGAAATCCTCCAATTGAAGATTTGCAAAATATTAATATTTTTTATTACCAGGATATTTCTAACTATCCTTTGGAAGAATAGCCTAGTAATACAAAATGTCTGTGATTTTTGTCATTTTCATACATTTTATATTTTTTGGGATGGTTTGATAGAGAATAAATTTAGGTATAATTACTCTTTTGACTCATGTTTTCATCAAAAAATATCAAGTTGGTCCTCTAATTTTTTTTTCAATCTAAATTTGAACTCGATATCCCCCACTCCAGTTAAGATTAACACTTGTCTAGAAACCGCGGTTTTGAAATCAAAACTCAATGACAACTCTTCCTCCAACCACCTAACTCTTCCATACATACGATCTCAACATCTACGGACTATACAACATACTTTTTACCAACTACTTATTGTATATTGTACTTTTCTCCAACTTTAAGAATTGAGAATGGAAAGCATCTTTGATATAGTCAGGAATGTGCACCCCTCATAACTTCATCAAGATTCTTTCTTTCTTAATACTTTTAGTTTCAGGTACCATAATTACAATCTAAACTTAAACAATTATACATATAAAAGGAGTACAACAAACTCACAACCCTCAAGTCATCCTAGAGAAGAACAAATCTCAACTCTTAAACAACTATCGCTAAAGCAAACACTCAACCAACCAGAAAAAGATAACACCCCCACTTCACATAGATCATTGTCGCAACCTAAATCACTACGGGACTACGGACTAAAAAAAATTCATTATGGAAAAGAGATTTGAAGTCGCCACCATAGTTTATTCTAGAAAACTATGAAAAACCATAAAAATTAAATAAAGTCTGTGAAAACCAAATTTATGGTTCGGAAGTTGGTTACGCGTGAGGAAGGTATTAGCACCCTACGATGTCTGCTCAATGGTACCTTTAATTAAATGTATAAAACTAATGTGTTTATTTTAAATATTTTTTTTTTCAGAAATAAGAAAATAAATTGAACAAATTTATTTTTTGAGTGAAAAGGACTCGACAAGGATTAACCTTGGTCCTACGTATTATCATTAACAAAAAATGCGAAATCAAGGCTACGTAGTTTCTTGTAAAAGAAAGTTTGATTAGATTATTTAATTTTTGAAAGTTGTCTTTTTGACTTTTTTGAAAATGAGTGTCATGCAACGCATGTGGTCAGGTTGACACCAAAAATATATTTTATATTTTGTATTTTTGAGAAGGAGTGTCGTACGACGCAAGCGGTCAATAGACACTAAAACTATTTTTATAATTTTTGTATTTCAAAAAGAAGAGTCGTGCGACGCGAACGGTCGATTAAACACTAAAAGAAAATAATTTTAAATTTTTATTTATTTTTATTTTTATCATTTTTGAAAACTATTTTAATTTTTATTTCAATTAAAAATATTTTTATTATTTTAGAAAATAATATAATTGAAATGTGAAATTTAATCAGAAAATGATAAAATTGAAAATAAAAAAATGGGAGTGCATAAATGAGTATGTTGGTACAATGAGAAAAACTACACACATGAAAATGGATTGGATTGTACATAAAAAAAGGATGTGCTGCAGGAAGCAAATCACTGGCCTAAAACATAAAATTAGAGGAATGTGAGATGGATGTTCAGTGAAATCGCAGATACATTAAGTAAAGTAAAACTAGACGCAAAGGAATGTGGAATTATGAAGGAAAACAAAAATAAATAGCCTGAAACAAATTATGGGAGTGCACGAACTGATTATTAATCCCACTCATTCGTACTTATACATCACATCTCTTTTAAATATTTAATCATTGAATAAACATGTTCTAAATTATTCCACAATTCATTATTTCCCTTATTCATACTGGTACACAATTCTTTCTACATGCATACTTAAATATATTGTATATTGTATCTTACATTATTTTTATATATTACTTATTGTTGATAAAAAAAAAATTGTATTTTGTATCTTACATTGTTTTTTTCATCACTTAGTTCTTAAACATTTGATATTATTCTTGTTAAGAATTGTAATTTTTTTCTCTGTCCAAAATATACTTTTTCAAGTGATTCCATTTATTAATTTTTCTTTTAATTCTTTTATAATTAATTTTTTCAGTCAATAAATAATATTTTTAAATTAATAATTTTTAAATAACATTTTTTTTTTCATTTTTTCGATCAATATTTTCTAACCAAAATGTTATGATTTGAAAAATATAATTAAAAAACCATTTTGACATTATACATAAAAACAACTTATTGGGGTGATGGACGGATATAAATAATAGGATCAAAGTAATATCTAAATTCGTTTGAAGAATTAATTTTTGGCATGATACGCGGTTGAAGAATTATCTTTGCAAAAAATTATCCTATAATATATAATAACTCAACTCCTCAAACTTTGATTTTAAATAATAGGATGCGAGTATTTCGAACAGCAAAAAGTTACTTTGACACATTATTTCCATATAACTGTCATTGACACCAACTTTTTTTAATAAAATATTATTATTTGAATAAAATATTAATTTATAAGAGTGTCAAATGGTAGTATTGGTGTCAAACTACCACCGTCCTTTCGAATAATAGGATGCGGTTAATGGATTCTAAGTAAAAAATTTCAACAAAATAATCCATCAAGAACAACACACATGGGAGTGGAAGGAGAAAGAAATCAAAACTTTTATTTTTAAGTGAGCTTATAGTATTATACAAAATAATTACAATGGGGAAAAATGACTTTTATATAGCAATAGGGGAATTAAAAACAATGAATTGCATAACAACAAAATATAATTTAGCTGAGAGGAATAATACTTCTTGCAATTTATGCGCCTTGTTTGCTATAAATGAAGAATAACTTAACATCTATTTTTTGAGTTTATTGTATCTAAATCTTGTTTGGAATCTTTGCTATAAATGATTACGAGTAATAACAGCACAACATAACCAAACTTTATTTTGGTCAATTTTATATGCTTGGTATACATATAAAAGGTAATAATATTTAATGGTTATGTAGGTGGTTATGATGAGAAGTATATGAAACTATAAGAATATGATTGTATTTAGACACATACAAAAGAATGAGTAGAAAATTTTTGCGATGACACATTTAAAAGCTTAAACATGAATGACAAAACAAAATATCAAAGATAAATATTTCATTCTTTGATTACTATTTATGTCCAAAAAATGTATCTAAATTATTCCAAAAGTGAGTTAAAAAAGAGGTATCATATACTACACTGCTACTATATTTTATTTTTAATTCTAATCCTTGCTACCAGCAACTATGTTGTTAAGTTGTTTTGGCAATTTCTTTGTAAAAGATGTTAGAAGTGGACTTTAAGCCTAACTTAACTCCACAAAACGGACCTTATCTCTAGTTGATGTGAGACTTCTAACACACCCTGTGTGTGGGACAAAAAATTAGTGGACGGTCCGTTAGCGGCCCGATATCGGGTGGAACAGAATGTCCAAGAAATTTCGCTAGGATAGGCTCTAACTTGGCTCTGATACCATGTTAGAAGTGGGTTTTAAGCCTAATTCAACCCCACAAAACCGGTCTGTAAGGTGATGTTTGCACCTCACTTATATACTATGAATTGACCTTATCTCTAGTCGATGTGAGACTTCCAACAAAAGAAATTACTGTATTTTGGATCTATTAGAAAGAAGTGATACTAAAAATGAAAATATCTCTTTCATTTCATTGGAAATGATTCTACAGGTAGTTTTTTATTTATTGGTAAAGAATTAATTTAAATTAATAATAAAACACTTAAGGGGTGTTTTCACCCATTTACAAAAAAGATGAAAGAAAGATGCAGTGTATCTCCAAAACCTGTTAAGGACAACAATATAACTTTTACGTACAAAAGATAAGGCTTCCTAGAGATTGGGCACAAAAATATATATCACAGGATCCTTTGAACAACATCTAAACAACATTCTTAGTAAGGGATAGAGCTTGGGTAAGCGCCAACAACCTAATGTGCTACTATAATAAACCGGCAATACAATCAAAACTGGACTTAAAATGCAAGAGTTATTATGCATTCCCAACGTCAAGTTGGACAGGAATCTTAAGATTAATTAGTTACCCAGATCACCTTTCCCGACCATTCTACAAAATTGCACAAAAAGTGAATACATAACGAGGTATGCATGGTCTGTAACTGCGAGACTATGTTTTCTTGGTTGTGACAAAGTAACCAATAGAAATGTGTATGATCACTGATGAAGAATTCATTCCTTTAGACATGAGAATCTCTATCATACTCACCTGACAACTTAAACACATAAAGTATCATATCATAGAAATTCTACATGCAGTAATTTAGAGTTGAGACTTTTATGGCGTAAATCTATTGTTTTATTTTATATATATTATCAAATTACCAAATGTGTAAATAGGTTTATTTGTATTGATTTGAGTAGGATTGGACTTCGGGTATAAAATAGATTTTTTGTATTGATTTGAGTCAGCAAATGTCATAAGATGTTTCACTTTTCATCTTTTGTTCTACAGGACTATTTTATTTGTGTGACCTATTTTTTGGTAAGGAAGTATCGAATTCAAACGTATCACATCTACATCCCTATGTTGTACACATGGCTTTGAGATATCCTAATATCTAGAGCTGTCAAAATGGGTTGGAATCCGCGAGTCAACCCAACTTACCACGGGTTCGGACCGGGTTGGGTTAAATTTTTTTTACAAATTTCAATACAAATTGATTTTTGCCCTGACTCATTTAAAACTAGGTTCACCCGGGTTGAATCCGTGGTGAGCCGACTTGGCTCACTAACCCGCAGATAAAAGGGTCACATAAGTGTTTTTTATTTTTTTTATTAAGTTGGGCTTTACATTTGGGTCATGTTAGGTTATTTTTTTATCCAACACATAAATAATTTGTATTTTTTTATTTTGGTTTGCATTTGGATTGTATTAAAGTTTATTTAGATTTTAATTAGAATTACAATTTAGTTTTGACAAAAAAAATTAAAAAAAAAATAATATTTTTTTTGGCTTCGTCATAAAATTAAGTGAATCCGTGAGTTAACCCGTTTAATCCGTCAATCCGTGATGAGTCGGGCTGGGTTAGAATTTTTTTGGCTCACTGAGAAGTGAGCCAGGTTGGGTTGACTCACTAAATCCTCAACCCGAAATGGATCGAGCCGGATCGGGCCGGATTATCCGTTTTGACAGCTCTATTAATATCTTATTGTTTTATTTATATATTAGTTATAATGGATAAAAAACTTCAATTTTTAAATCAAACGAATGAGTCAAATATATGAATCGAAAAAGATTTTGCACATCAGCCAACATTTTATTTCATTGTATATATTTTTCATATAGGGTTGAACAATTGTTCCTTTTAATATATTTACTTTTGTTATACAGTAAAAACCTATTTCTAATTTTAAATACTATTAAAACACAAATCTTTAAGAATAAGTTAACTATTTGATTTTACCACGAGAAGTAGCCGGTGAATAATTGGAAGAAACAATTAAAATGGTAATTGATGAAATGTCATTCATTTTATGGTTCAAACGTCAAATAACTAAACACAATGCTCAAGAAAAAATGGACTAACAAAAAATAGATTAGAAATTATTAGAAACGCTTTTATGGAAAGCAGATTTGACGCGTTGTGTTACTTTAGTGTTAGAAAATTAAAATAATAAGCCCTACAGCCGTCAAAATGGATAATTTTGGTCTGGTCTGGTTTGATTTATTTAAGGTTAGTCACTTAGTGAATCATAACTTAACCCAATTCACTTATTAAAAATTTAAAAAAATTTGAATCCGGCCTGACCCACCACAAATTAGTGGATTAAACGGGTTGGCTCACAAACTTATTTAATTAAAAAAATACAAATTTATTTTTTTCAATCTCAAAAAAACTAAATTATCATTTTGATTAAAATATAAAAATAGAATCCAAATGCAATCCAAAAGCGTGTTAAACTCCAACTACAAACCAAAATCACAAAAATACCAATGTGTTAGCTAAAAAAACAATCTAACTTGACCCAAATGCAAAGTCCAACATAATAAAAAATGCTTATGTGACCCTTTATTTGCAGGTTGGCTCCAATCCGGTCCACCACGGATTTCACCTAAGTGAACCAAGTTCTAGGTGGCCAAGTCAAAAATTAATCTGTTTGTAAAAAAATTTCAAATTCAACCCCATCCAAAACCGTGGTGAGCTGAATTAACGTGCATATTTTAATCCATTTTAACAGATCTAATAAGTCCTAAAACAAGTAAATAAAAACAAAACAACATAATAACTAATTAATCATATATTATATATTACGATTCAAGTACATCAAGTTAGCACAAACATTTAGGATAAGAAGATACAATTTTTCTACGTGGACCCATCATATATAATAATGGATTAGGTAAATGAAAATTTGATGTGAATTTTCACCAAAAAGTGACAAACCCAGTCAACATACGAGAGAGCTTGTTTTAAATTTTGGTTTGAAACAACTTGTTTCGACCTATTACTTAGGTCAGGCTGTTTAAGTCCTCAACTCGGACTAACTTGTCTCAATCGTCGATCTGGTATGTCTGACTTGACAATTAACTCTATCAGCTCGTATAGTCCGTTGGATGAAAGTGATTAAAATGGCTAATATATAAGCTAATAAGTTTCTTATAATAAGTTTCAAAAAATTAATATGAAATATTCAGCTAATAATTCAAAAGAATTAATATAAAACTTCTCACTTATAATTCTTTGAATTTTAATAAATGATTCTCTAATTCAATAATTGAATTTCTAGTATCATGCTTGTAAATTTGTATTGTTTTTATCTTCAAGGATATCTTCCTTTTATCACTTTACAAAAAATGAATCTATTATTTTATTTTTCATCAATATACCTATTTAAAAAAAAATTAAGTCTAAAAAATAATTTATCAAAATCTAATAAAAATTGAGAGACATAATTACTAAAAGAAATATGATAATCAAATCACATTTAAGAAATAGTTATGAAAAAACATATAGTACATAACTTTTTTTTATATTCATAAAAAAATAAGTATACAAAAAATTCTTAAAATGAAAAAAAAAATTAAATATCAAACTAATATATATTTTCCTATCAAGTGAAGGGAGAGAGTTAACTTTTTTATCTTAAAAGATAACATATGAGAACTAAGAGTGAGAGAATAAATTTATATCTAACTTTCTAATTCTTTATTTAAAATAAAGGTTTAATTATGCCTTTAGTCCCCATTTTGGAGTCAAAATCTCAAAATGGTACCCAAATGTTTAAAAGTCTCAAAATGGTCCCCTTTTTTGTTGAAACGTCTCACGTTTGCCCTTGTCGTTAAGTCAACGTTGACGCCGTTAGAGGGAGTGCCACGTGTCAGTTCCTCAATTTTTTGAATTTTTTTATTAATTTTTTTTTTTGAATTTTTTTTTATTTTTAATTTTTTTAAAAAAATTTAAAAAAATTGTCACGTGTCAAGCTGTCATCATGCCACGTGGCAGTGACAGTGACACGTGTCAGTATTACGCCACGTGTCATTTTCTTAGTCTCAATTTGGTCCCTTTATTTTAATTTGTCTCAATTTAGTCCCAATTTTTGTAAAAATGGAACAATTTTGTCCCTCTCCAAATTGAAATCAAATTTAATTTCTGTATAAATGTACACAAATATTTCCATCAAATTTGATATTTCAAGTAAATATTTTTAACCAAATTAAGTTCATTTAATTAATATTTTACATTGAACTTTATTTAAAATGGTTTAAAAGTTGTTAATAGAAAATAATGTTAATAGAAAAAAAAATCATAA
>Ga0214543_1012044_pt1 | contig 11757 bp, 6 predicted proteins | sample CNSS2metaG_FD_160094 | JGI IMG/M metagenome (GOLD analysis project Ga0214543, IMG submission 160094) | Root nodule microbial communities from cowpea collected in UCLA plant growth center, Los Angeles, California, USA - CNSS2 | ecosystem: Host-associated > Plants > Roots > Nodule | place: USA...
GGGCATGCTAAAAAAAGATCAAATTGGGCTTCATTCAAGATGGCCTAAACCCACATGGACTTCTCATACTCTTCACATGGGCCAAAGAAGATGTGAAGATTTGAAGAGGTGTCTCAAAGAGCAATAGAATAGCAATAATATTGGCCTATTGTTTAGGCTTTGCTTTCTAGAATAATAAGTCAAACAATGAGTAGTTGAATTGATAAAATTGGGCTTGACTAAGCCCAATAGGAGATTTGGCCATGAGCTATCAAAAGAGCCAAGGTGGACTAAGTGGAAGTCAACACTTCTTCCTACACCTCATGGATCCAAAGCATCCAAGGGTTAGGAATGCTTCCTCCTTTTCCAAGGCATCATCCAATGGCCAAGATCAAGCCTTCTTCTCCAAGCTACCATCAAAGGCCAAGATGCTTTCTCCTTCTCATCCAAGGGTCAAGATTCCTCATGTGTAATGGCTTGAGTATAAAAGCCTTAATTTTTCAGCATTGTACTCACTCTTGAATTTTTGTGCAATAGACACTTTGAGTTGAGAACACTCCTCACTATTGCCACTTGAGAGTCATCTTTTAGAGAGCTTACTCTCTTTAGCTCTAGCCCCCTTCCTAGGCTAGAACCACCTCTAAATCATTTATTCCTTTCACCTATCCATTGCAAGCAAGAGCCTACAAACTTGCCTTCCACTCTTCCATGCTTCCTCCATCATTTCCGCTGCACTTGGAGCTTCATGTCTCCACCAAGCTCCATCACAGTGGCACCCGACGCAAGTATTTACTTTAAATTGATCTTTTCTTCTCCAAAACATGCTCTTTTAAGTTCTTACTTGTTTTCCTCCACTAGAATTGTTGTTTATATATTTATTTCACACATTTAAACAAAGAGATTAGAATTAAAACAAGCATAAAACAACTAAAACATAAACCAATACAAGACACAATATACTCGGGGTTAAAATAAGATAAAAAGGTAGGAAAAAAGTTTATTTATTCAAACAATAGACACAAAAAAATGGTAAAAATGGATGTTATCAACTCTCTCACAATTACAACCTTGCTTGTGCTCAAGCAAAAGCTAACTTGGCTTAGGAGTACGACTACTCAACAAAGGTCAAACAACTAAGATGCAAGTTCACACAACCAATTCGGATAACATTCATTAATGCTCCTTTCATTTCAACACCAATCCAAAGAGAATATGTGCAACCTTGCAAATCCCTAGTTGTGATGCTCACAATGTAAACATCACAAGAATGAATATACATGTTTTAAAAGAGATTAATAACTATAACATAAATGTTCCATTGATCAACCCAAGAATTCAATCCTCACTAGAAGAAAGTGTTTTAGTCAAGCACACTAGTGTATAAGGGTATGTGTTATTCTCTCTTCCACCATTAATTGCACACAATTTCAATTTGTTTTTTTCATTTCAATAGTCAAGAGTTATCAAAACATGCAAACACCAATAAGGACTTTATTTGGTGAATTATGACAATGCTAGGAAGAGGAATGATGTTTCTAGGCAGCACGAATGAGTAAAGAGAGAAATCACATCAACTTGACAAATTTTGCATTCAACCCTCTTTTATTTGTACTAGAACACAACCAATTACCACATTGCAACCACATTATCCATTTCTTTCTTTTTCGCTTTTTATCTTTTTGCTTTTTCTTTTAAAGATGACATATTTACAACAACGCATTACCTTAACTACAACCAATTCTACTTTGTTTCATGCTTCCCCTCTTTTGATAACTTCCCCCACACTTGAATCATCCTAAAGACAATTAATTGTTTTCTCTCTCCACTTAAGGTATGGTGGTCAATCATTTTTAGCAAGGCTCAATGGTTTAAAGATGAAGGAAATGTGCTTTTAATGCTCAAGAGGTTTGCACAAAGATTGTAAAGTAGAAAAACAAGTTGGCTTTTTCGGTCAAAAAATTATGCAAGGAATGGAGAATGGGCTTGTTCAAATGAAAAACAACTAGCCATGAAAATCAAGAAAAGTTAATTGTAAGTAAAAAGTGGTGGCACTCAATAGTGTAAACTTTGACGCACACGATCTCACCCGGTTTTGTTCTTTGGTTTCTTAAAATTGTCATAAAATTTTCCACAATCATTAACCGCAGTAAAAACAATGACAACATTCTTAGAATACAAACATGAGGACAACCACAAACACTAATTTTGACATGATCACAACATACTTTCAGTGTAATCCAAAATTAATTTATGAGCAAAACTCACTCAAATTCATGAAACCAATGCATTCATATTTATCAAACCATCCACGTCACACTTTGGATTATTGAAAGAAAGACATGAAAATGGAAAGGGAAGGAAATCAAAATATTTTTGGTCAAACCAACTTGCTGCTCAAATTCATCGGCTTCTTGTGCATTCTTCTTCATCAACACACGTACCTATCACTCACAAGAACACCAAGAGACTCAAACAAACACGTTAGCCCAATTTTTATAGAAACACACATTCTAGAATCGAAAATTGAAAAACATAAAAACAAGGAAGAGAATTCAAAGGGGAAAAACATAAAAATAACAAAGAGAAAATAGAAATGCAAAAACATAAACACAAACACACCAACCAAACAACGAATGTAATACGCATAGTGATTGCAACAAATTTGCCAAACAACCTCACTCAGATTCCTCTTATTGCAAGATTACTTAGTACTTTCCTAAGGTGATGAATACTACTTTCCCTGTTCTCTAAGGTAAGAACACTCAAATTCCTCTTCCTATGTCTATCTAAGCCTCTCAAACCTTATCCAATTCCTTGGACTAAGCATGTATCAAGGCTTGCATTAAGAACCAAAACAATGGGGGACAAACACACAATCTGATCCTAATTACTTGCATTATTTGGTTTGATTGGGTTAGTTAAGTTGTTGAAATCTCATTCCTAGGACCTTCCAACAACTAGATCAAGCTCTAAGGCGTACCCCAAGACAAGCTTTAAGCACAAACCAAACCAATGGAAAATATAACATCTATATAAAAATTGCATAAAAGGAAACACAAGAAAAGAAAATACACGACAAAGTCTAAAAGAGTCACAAATAGTCAAATTGCCTTATGTCAAAGCACAAGTCCCCTACAATGGCACCAAAAACTTGTTAGTGGGAAACAACAAGTGCATTCGTCGTAGGTAGAAAATAATAAATATTGTTCTTTCCACAGGAACTTGTGCAATACATGATAACTTTCTCAATTCGCAACTCAAATAGATAACAAAGATCTCAAAAACACAAATGAACTCTTTTTGGTATTTTATCAAATAGTTAGTGTGCAAAAAAATTTTATAACACAGATTATATATAATTGTCAAGACTATATTTCATTCACTTCATTTTCATGTATTCGCAAACATCTCAATTCTAATTTCATGTCAAAATCAACTCACAAGAATACTCAAATCCTATTCCTAATGACTATGAGCCTCTAATAACTTATCAAGTTCTAATTCCTTGAATCCTTAGCAAGCAACCATGTGTTGCAACCTAAATTGCGATGAGGTGGCAAACCATAAAAAATGGTTTGGAAAAGGAGTACCTATAAAAATAATTATTTTTAGTGGGGGCTATATTTAGTGTTTCCAGAGGTTTTAACCCCAATTTATGGGTTTACCTAGGGTTTGCAATTCCCCTATATTGTCAAGACTATATTTCATTCACTTCATTCTCATGTATTCACAAACATCTCAATTCTAATTTCATGTCAAAATCAACTCAAAAGAATACTCAAATCCTATTCCTAGTGACTATGAGCCTCTAATAACTTATCAAGTTCTAATTCCTTGAATCCTTAGCAAGCAACCATGTGTTGCAACCTAAATTGCGATGAGGTGGCAAACCATAAAAAAATGGTTTGGAAAAGGAGACACTACAAAAATAATTATTTTTAGTGGGGGGTTATATTTAGCGTTTCCAAAGGTTTTAACCCACATTAATGGGTTTACCCAGGGTTTGCAATTCCCTTAGAAGAACCAACGTGCATGGGGTTCTGAAAACCCCCACTACTACCTAGGGTTCTTCTAAGGGTTTGCAGGTAGTACTAGGGATTTTTAGCAATCCCTGGAAAAGCACAACTTGCATGGGGTTCTGAAAACCCCCACTACTACCTAGGGTTCTCAAAACCCTCGCTATTGTCTGAGGTTCTCAAAACCCTTGCTACTGCCTATAGTTTAAAAACCTGATATTGCATGTTTATTTGTTTCGTATGTTTTAATAATACATAAATCCAAAAATAAAAGAAAAATTATAAAAGACAAAGATTTTAGAATTTTGGTATTTATAATTCATGAATATAACCATTATAAAAGGAATAAAGAACAAAGTCTACAATGTTAATATCAAACAATATAAATGACAAAGCGTAAAAGTTAAAAATAACAAATCATTACAATATTATTTGTTTTAAATAAGAAAAATAGACATAATAAAAAATTAAATAACACCCTCGTAATGCAGTGCTTGATGTTAATCAATCATGATGGTCATGCTTTTTTATTTTCAATCATGATGATCATGCCATAACTCTTTAATGACCATCCCTATTCTTCTTCTCATCTTGCTGTAGTTGTTGTTGATCATGTTCCACAATCTCTTTCTTCTTCGATGCCTTTTCTACAACCATAAGCATCTTTTCCTCCACCCAAAAATATGAGAGAATGACTAGCTTATCATATTAAACTTTATCCTGCCACCAAAATAAAGAAATAATATCCAAATAGAAAACTAAAGAAGGGAATAAGTTTTATTTAAGTCTAGAACAAATTAAGTGCTCAAATTTCCATTATATTCTTAACATCCAACAAAAACAGCATTATGAAAAAAAAAAATACTATTTGATACAGTAGAACCAAACAACAAAACAACATTATATACCAATTCTGTCAAGTTTCTAGATAAAAGTTTATTATTTGAGAAATCTAAGGCTTTGTGCTTACTTACTATCTCAAGGAGAAGAGATAATTTCACCAATATTTCATAAATCATAATTGCTAATAATGTTGGAAATATCAGTGGAGAGTTTGCAAGACAAACTTTAATCCAATGCAGAGAATATTAAGAAAAGGATGCCAAAGTGCCTTGTCGGGTATCACAGAATAGTACTACCTATGTCACATCAATCAAATAATGATTCATAAATGGGTAACATGTCCAAAAGTTTTGGTCAATTAAATATGTCATGTAAGGGAAGGATAGAAATAAAAATTGTTCACTATCTTTCACGTTATATGAAAACCCCTAGTTTACTATATTCAACATTATGCCAAAGAAAAAACCTCTAAAATAGATTCATGCATGGCTTGGTTATGCACATTAACACACAAATAATGATATGTAATTATGCATTTGTGGATATTTAGTGAACACATATTAGGATGGGGAAATGAGTGTAGGTTTCATGTATATTTATTTGTAGTTTTATTTCACCTTTCGTGATCTAATGTGTTCAAGGGCAGAATCAAGTTGTTGTTCTAAACTCTGAAGTCCTCTAAATATTTAAGCTATCAAGCTCTTCTCCCATGAAATTCCTAAAAGGAAGCACTAAAATTGTCACATTCAATTGCTAGAAACAAAATTATACAATGACATTCAAACAAATGATATTCATTGACTATCAAACATGAAATTAACAAGAAAAACTAACATACTACCTCAGAATTAACAGGAGAGTAGTCACATACTACCTCAAAGGAGAATAATGTAAATAGAGGAGAGTAGTCACAAATAGTTTCTTACGTGAGACATATTTAAGAAACCAAGCTCTCCTTTGTTACACCCCATGAAAACAACACTATGAGAAGATTAAGGCACAAACATTATTTGTTACATCATGAATCTCATTGAGAAACAAAATTAATGAGGGGAAAAATCAGTTGGTTTGTAAGTTATATTAGCAACCCCCTCCTTCCCCAAGTTTAATTGACACTTTTATAGTATAATGAAAAATGATCTAGATGAAAAAAGGTTACCACCAAGTCCTCTCCTGCCTTCTTTGCTTTTTGATTTAACCATAGGATTGCATAATTTTTCAGGAGTTTCATTTTGAATCTGTAGCATTCAAAAATCCAGAAAAATAGAAGACATCATAATTAATTGAATACAAGAGATGGAAATGACCAAGAGTTACAGCTAAAGTCACAGAGCTTACTGCTAAAGTAGATCAACCACTAAATACATGAAGTCTCCATCTCTTTAAAGCTTTAAAATAGGGAATTCTTGTTCCAACGTATGAGCCACCAAAAACGAACCAAGGGTTTTCAATTTTTGTTCCACTAAGCTTTGCATTTAAGGAATTCTACGTGAAAATGACAGCAAGATATCAAATAAAATGAGTAGCAACGTAATAAACATCATATACAACAATGGATTATCAATCACGTGACTTTTAGCAAAGTATACAAGTCAAGATAATCAATTATTATTAAACTTGAAGTGGCATGTAGCATTTATCATTTATGTATGTGTATTTCCTACAGTTTGGACACAGAGACACATACCAGTTGAAATAGACAATATGCAGGTAGCAATCTACAGGGTAGTCTTCTTCACTCAACCTGTAGCACTCAACCAATGAAATAAATTAAGATATTCAAAATTTGAGCTACACCATATAATGTTTCTGCATTTACCTAATCAGCTATATTAACATTCATAATTTATATGGCCAATATATATTTAGTAGAATCCATGAAACATGGCAATAACTGGTCAAACAAGGATTGCCATTATAAGTAACTATTTATTACACCATTCAACAAAGCACATATCAACATAGCAACAAGAGAAAACTAGAAGAATATTAAATAAAAAATGGTAAAATTCCAATCAGAAAATTGACAAAAGAATCGACTGCCTACGAAAATCAAATAATTTGAAAGTTAAATCCAGGAGTGTAAATCAACAACAAAATCCACAAGTAGATTACAATCTAAATCTAGAAGCAAGAAGCAGAACCCAACTACTAGATAGCAATTATAGTTCAAAGTACTTAAAATATGAAAATAATTATTCAATAAACTCACCTTACGAGACCATCTTCACAAAATCATCGATCAATCTTTAGCTTCACCAACCTTTACTCGTTTTTCGTCTTTGAACCACACAAATTCTCTGTTTAGGTTAGTGTTCACAAAGGCTTTACATTTACAACTAATCAATCGAGTGTTTTAGGATAATGCTTTACCCAAAGTGTGATAATCTAACATTACAACTCACCTCCGGCACCAGTAACGGAGAATGAGAAGAGATAGGAGCTCTGTATTGCTGGAAGCACGCATTTTTCTTGGTGAGAAAGGGAAAACGATATTGAATGAGACAAAATGAAAGCATGAGATGAAATCGAAAGAGCAGTGACACGAAATTGAACGCAAAGGAGAAGAAATTGAAAGTAGGGAGACGAAATTGAAAGTAGGGAGAACGATGTTTATTACCTTGTGCTTCAAACACACATGGAGAACGGTGAGAGGCATAATCCAAAGACCGATGACCAGTCATTGTTTACACCCTTTTTAAAATCATGTTTGTATTACAATATTATCACTTACTAATATAATATCATACATATTTAAAAAATGTTTACACCCTTTTTAAAATCGTGTTTGTATTTACACTAGTATATATAAATATGATAAGAAATCATTCCCTTCCTGCCAAAAGTCTTTTTTTAATTTTTAAAATTAAATTAATTAATAAAATAAAAATGAAAAAAAAATTTAATTTATATATATATATATATATATATATATATATATGTGTGTGTTTATATTCTTTTATAATTCATTTTTTATCTAGAAACAAAATTCTCTTTTCATTTAATTTTTAAAACATAAATTAAAGAAACTTATTTTTAATGAATTTTTATTACTTTTTAAACTAATTTATTTTTACTTCTTTTTATTTAACACTTATTTTTATCTTTTTGGAAAATAATTTTTATTCACCTAGACAAAATTGGATGTTGACAACATACATTAAGTTCAAGAGTCTTAGGATTATTAATGAATCATGTTATATCCCTATATACAAGCTCCATTAGAGATTCCATTTCAGTTCTAGGTTCAAAAGACATTTTCTAACACCTCAAAAACCACAAATCATGAATGGATGGCCAAACCAAAGCAAGCATTAAGCATGGAAATCAAATAATAACATTAAAATGGAAAAACATATGTATTAACAACACAAATTACACAAGAATACAGTTCATTGCATCTAATCTCAACAAGAAAGGTTAGCTCTCCATGGTGGAGAACTTAGGGTTTTACAAAAGTGAAGAGTTAGGGAAGAAATTGGAACCAAAGAGTAGAAGCAATCCCTTTCTCAAGGTTCTTGGCAATTCCTTCATCCTCCAATTGCGCTTCCCATTTGCATTTCCACCTTCAATTTCATATACCACCTTCCTCCTTAACCCAAAAAGGGCAAAATCACCATTAATGAAGATTAAAGCCGAAGGACGAGAAGGGAGAGCTTCCTAGGATAGTCCTCTATCATTCTCTCCTTCTAGGAGAATTTGTCCTCAAATTCGTACACTTTAAGTTTAGTCTTTTATCAAGAAGTTTTATGACAATAATAATTGATCATTCAAAAGCCCAAGTGTGAATTAGAAAATTATTTTTAATGGTTACTTAAATTATTACTATAGGAATGCAGCTAAAAAGAAATAGGTTTAGCACTCGCTGTAATTATCATTAATACATCTAAACCATGAATATACTAATCATTACTTAATGGTCAATAAATATTTTAGTGACTATTCATATTGCGATTAAAATGTAAAATAATTGCTAACAAAAGTGAATTTTGATGTTGTGCGTCTGTTTTACCTCAATTAGCTACCTACGTTTGGTGAATCTTGAGAAGTGGAAAGTGGATTTTAGGTTAAACTATTCTAGACACTATAACAAAAATATTTAATAGCGTCAATAGTTCTCTGGCGGTTATAAAAACTGACTTTACTTAATTAAAAAAATTTAAATTTACATAAATATTTGTGGTCAGTTTCAAACTGGCGGTAAGTTTACTTCTTTTTTTTCTTACTTTATTTTTCTTCCCGCTCCATCTTTCCATCTTTCCCTTCAGCAACCCACTCTCTTCTTCCACATTTAATTTTCTTCCCGCTCCATCTTTCCATCTTTCCCTTCCGCAACCCACTCTCTTCTTCCACAATTGATATGCTTCTTTTTTACTGAATCCTGTGCACGAGCTTCTCGCTGAACCAAAATGAAAATGTTGCAGAGCCATCATCTCCCCGCTCATCCTCTCCACGCACGAACCATCATCTCTTCTCATTGTTCAAATCATTTTCTCTTTTGTTAGAGCCATCATCTACACTCATTTCATCATGAAAATCCTTTTCGTAAGTGTTTCCCCCCGTTATAACAGTTGTTTTTCTTTGTTTGTTTTTCTTATCACTGCAAATTTCAGTTTCACCTTGTTATAAACCTACTTTCAATTCTCTTAACCCTAACTTGAAATTTTGGGTTTCGGTGATAATTAGTTGCTGATTAGAGTTGATTCTTTGTTTTATGCTTTTTTAATATTTTAGACTGTGCCTATTTATGAAACTGTTGGATCTGTGAAGTTATAAAGTCTACAAGGATTATTGACTTATAAAAATGTTTGTTGTGTCTTCCTTAAAAAACAGGGGAAAAAATCTAGTTTCATAAACAAAGGTGTATAGGTTTTGTTTTTTTCACTCTGATACATAATAGCTCCATCCCACAATCATGAAACAAAGACCAAAGATTTGAGAGTTAATGCAATTGAAAAAGTATTGTTGAATTTTAGAAGTGTTTTTCTTTTTTCGCTCTTTGCAATTTATATTTTGCTAAAAGATGACTTTTTTTAGCCTTTCATTATCATTATTTAGATTTAAAGATGAAATAATTTTTTAAAACGCACAATTTTATAACTTCATGCAAAGTTATATACTCATCTTTAAAAGCCTCAAACATTAATACTTAAAAATTAATTAACTATGATAACAAGAGCCATAGAAAAATAACAAATCATTTCTAGAAAACTTATTGGCGTACATTAAAATAATTCATTGTGATAAAAAAAGAAGAGAAAGTTCAGTTATAATATCATATTTATGCTAAATTATTATTATTATTTTTTCAAACAATTCCTAATATTAATGAGAGGTATTTCTATTTTTAAAATATTTGTAGTAGTTTTTATTCATTTAATCTTATTTACTATTAATATATTTATTAGCTTTGCCTTAACATTGCATGAGAAGAGTCTAATAGCATAGATGGAACATGACAAGTATTAATCCATAGATCATGGTTAAAGAACACATTTAATGAATACACTTTAATTGGAAGAAAAGCAAAGCTAGAGTAGAAATGGTTTGAGTTGAGACAATTATCTAGAACTTATCTTGTTATGGAAGTTGTGTGTGAACTCCACAGCAACACTGGCAGTGACACTGAAACTGACTATATCCATCAAATTCTTTATTGAGATGTATAATGCATACACGAATCCAGACCAACATAACATTTCTATATAGAGCTGTTTTATGTTGATCTTTACTTTTCCAGAAAATTTTAGTTTCTGATGGAATTACATTCATTTCATTTTTTCAATTTTTGAATAATATTTAGACTGCTTTCATTGTTGTATAATTTTGAAAAGTTGAACTGAGTCAAAATTTTGAAGACATGCTATTAAAATCACTTCATGTTAGGGTTACATTATTCAATTGGTTTGTCTTATTCTGATGTAGACTCTGAAGAAAAGGAAGAGTTGTTTCTTAACTAAACTTTGAGGCTCATTAATGATTTCGAATAGACATTTGTGGAAGGTTTTATATGTATCTTAACTAAGTTTTGACTTATTGGTGAGCCAATGGACATGCTAGGCTAAGATTATATGCTAGGCTAAGGTTTTATAGGTATCTCACTACAATAATGTAGATGCCAAAAATATTTTGACTTTTTTTGTTGCCTATTAAAAACTAATTATATGGTTTATATTATACTAGGTTTTGCTCTACTAGGTACGTTGGAACACGAATACAACACTAACCTATAGATTAAGGTAATGTATGATTTAAAGTTTTTTGTATAAGTAATTTAAATTGTTTAGCACCTATCTTATATCTCTTATTTTTATATTCACTTAATGATTACACGTGTTTATATTTAGAGATGGATAAATCTTGGATTAAGTTGTCGTGCAATACACCAGAGTATTTAGTGGGACTAAATAACTTTTTGGATTTTGCCTTTCAATATGGTGCTAGTGCGAATACGATAGTATGTCCATGTAGTAAATGTGGCTTTAGGAAGTGGAGAACTCGGGAAGAAGTATATGACCATTTGCTTTGTAAACCCTTTCCTCAAGGTTACACATTTTGGTGTTGTCACGGGGAGCCAATATCGGGGGAGCCTATAATGGTAAATGGAGATGGCATGAGAAATACAGAATATGAATATCCAATGCAAATAATGATAAACGATGCATTTGGATTGTCCAACACGTACACCAATGAAGAGTCATTTAGAACCACAACATGGAGGAAATATTATGGCTCAAGAGTTATTTGATTTACTTAAAGATGGGGAGCAACCACTCTACGATGGATGCACAAAGTTTTCAAAATTGTCTTTCTTGGTGAAATTGTATCACATTAAAGTTTTGTGTCGAATTAGCAACAAAGCAATGGACATGATCCTTGAGTTGTTGCACGATGCCTTTAAACATGCAAACATTCCTTC
>Ga0214543_1012053_pt1 | contig 11746 bp, 9 predicted proteins | sample CNSS2metaG_FD_160094 | JGI IMG/M metagenome (GOLD analysis project Ga0214543, IMG submission 160094) | Root nodule microbial communities from cowpea collected in UCLA plant growth center, Los Angeles, California, USA - CNSS2 | ecosystem: Host-associated > Plants > Roots > Nodule | place: USA...
AGCTTGGTCATAAGCCAAAGCAGCAGCTTCTGCACTCTCGAAGGTTCCAAGCCAAACCCTTCTTCCATTCCTCGTTGTGTCTCTGATCTCTGCTGCGTATTTTCCCCATGGCCTCTTCCTCACACCTATGTACGACCTCTCCTTCTTCTTCACTTCTTCACTCTTCGCCACCAATTGCTTTGCCTTGTTGGTGTTTTCTTCTGTTGTACATTCCTCAACCATGTCGAATGAAAGCGAATCATGGACTGTGTCCACAACATGATTGCTTGACAATGATTCCAACAAAATTTCTGAAGGCTCCTCAAACATCTTCCTATCTGGCTTCTGAAACAAAGGGAAAGTTGTCATAACAGGAAACCGCTTTCTGTCGTTTCTTCATCTCTCTCGGTTTTAATTTATTAGTCAAGTCTCAAACCACACTTTCTCATTCATTCCGGTATTAATTAATTTATATTTTTTTATCATTATGATTATTTATTATGAGTGCCAAATTTTATGAAAGATTCACTTCTTGAGTTAAAAATAATTTGTCAGATAGATGAAATCAGTGAACCTTTTTCGTTTTATTGTTGTTTAATTCATAGTTGTCAAAACTTTTGGAGGGAAATGTGTGCACCATTAAGTTTATTTATATACAATATTGAGTTTGAATTTAAGTTTGCAAATAGAAAAAAAAAAAAAAACATCGTAAAAAAGCAGAAACTTCACTTTAACTGATTAATAAGTTGTTTCGTTTCGCAGAGATTATTTAAAGGCAATCGTGTATATAAGATAGAAACCAACAAAACAATATCTTTTATCTATTTGAAAATATATCATAAAATTCTCTTTAAAAAATCTTCACTTAGATATAAACTTTTGCTAAAATGCTGAAACATTTATATATAAATTAGGAGAATAAAAATACACATACAATAGGTGGTGTAGATATCTGTCATGTATTATCGTACAAGAACGACTTAACAGACACTAATGATTCATGTACGCTAATGTTTTAAATATTTTTTGGGACAATGCATAATAACACACGACCTAGAAGCTTGCATCTTACATAAATGTTGACTAAAATAGAAATCAGATCCAAACAAAGCACCATGTGCATACACCTCTGCGTGCTCTTACTTGTCATCGTAGCATAAATGATTTTAGTTTTATGCTTTTGGCAATAGTAAATTAATAATATCTCCTTCAAGCTACCATGTTACACAAAGACACGATAAAATTAAAAATAATATTATTTTTATTAATTTATTTTATTTTGAATAGATTTTAAGATGCAAACAAAGTACCATGTGACCTACACCTGTGTGTGTTCTGAGATGTCATAGCATAAGTTATTTTAATTTTTAAAAAAAAATGAAACAAATTCCATACGTTATGAGATGTACTACAACCATGAACAATACAACGTTAACTGTTTTTGTCGGAGTATATAAATTATCCAAACTGCAACTTGTATATGCAGTGCACAATTCTATGTTTGTAATGGTTTTTAGGAAGTTTTCTTCTTTTTTATTTTGAATTGCATTTGGTGTGAGATTTATTTGTATAAATCAATGACTCATTAATAAAAATCTTAGTAATTTTATCTTCAAATGCTTTTTTTTTTTTTGCATTATCTAAATAGGCTACATAATAAATTTCTATATGGGTGACTTTGAAAGAGGTCATTTACAATTTTTTGGATTTATTTTATGTTTTCATAAAATGCGTTTGGGGGAACTTCTAGAATTATGGCAATAGCTTATTTTAATAAGTATTTAGAATATCCAATGAAAATTGCTTATAACTTACATAAAATAGTAATTATATTGTTATCTTTAATTATTGAAATAGATTTTATTTTAGTGTTTGCGTAATAAATAATAATTCAACAAATACTTAACTGTTTATTTAAACACACCCTAAGTAGGGGTGCATGCATGCGTGTTCAAATAGTATAATGACCTAACTGTTATGTAGAAATAACTCCTAATCTAACCTAAGGTAAGGTAAGGATTGTTACTTGCACCCTGTTTTTCTCCACACACACTCTCTTCTTTTGGTTTCTGTATATTCCCCTAAAATTACTCGTTTTCAAAATATTTTGAAAACAAGTAGATTTCGATTTTAAAAAAATGTTGAATACATGTTATAAATCAATTTCTAAAAGGATAAAAATTGAAAAAATCACATAAAATAGTGGAGTTGTTATCATTTTTAGGGAAATGCTAAAATAAGGATAAAGTTAAAGAATTTAAAATTAAAAGTATTTTCCAAGTATTTCTGCTGATAAAAAAAAAAAGTATTTTCTAAGCGCAAAAACAGTTCAAATACACTAAGCCTGTCAAGTTTCAATTATACAAATATGGCCTTTTCTTTTTACAACCCACTATTAGTGACTGCACTTCATTCTCGTTACATCACGCCATCATTGCTGTCATCGCCGATCCGATCCGTTCTACACTGTATTTTTTAAAAGGAAAAAAAAAGAAAAAAGAAAAGTTAGTTTAGAAAAAAGTTTACTAAGCTATCATTTAAATTCAGAAAATTGATTCTAGAAACTATTTTAATAAAAACCGTTGCAGAACATGTCTACAAAACTTATTTCTAAAACCTTGTTCTAAAAAACTTATTTTGAAAGGTGTTATATATATTTTAAAATACACTTCATATATTTAGAATTTTGTTTTCTGAAATTTATGTTATAGAAATCTTGTTCGGAAAATTTCAGAAAATTTGAAAAATTATAGGAACAGATGATCAAAAGTCACTTTTGGAGAAGACATTTTAAAATTGCTGGAATGCCGTTAGAAATTATGGGGTACAGAAAGAAAACGCCTGCAAACAAATCTTGAACCACTTTCACGAAAACAACCATATGTATTGTGAGCTCGGTATTTACAAGGGGCTTTTCTCATAACACCTCCAAGATTTCCTCCTGCATCCCCATATTTTCCTCTAATGCCTAATTTGTCCCTACCAATTATACTTTTTAAATATTAAATTAATTAGATTAGCAGTAATTACTATTTACCAAATTTAAGAGAGTCTTTAATTGAATTTTTAAATTTAATGTTTTTCTAAATCCATTGATTAAATAAATCAGATTTCAAAATCCGATATTTTCCTAAATCGGATTTTGAACATCAAATTTTGAAATCCGATGTTTACTGAATTTTTTTTCCTATGTTTTTCAAAATCCGATTAAAACTTATACAAATTGGATTTAGAAATTGTGCTAAAAATCATAAAAATAAATAAAAATTTGGTCGTTCTTACTAGAAAATTCAAAATGTCAATGTTGGAAGAAGAAGAAGGCTGAAGTGAGAAATCCAAAGCAATAAAAATGACTTGCACATAATTATAAAATATGAAGACAATAAATTTGTTTGATAAATAGTAATCACTGTTTACCTAATTAATTTAATATTTAAAACATATAATTGGTAGGGACATATTAATTATAAGAGAAAAAAATTAAGGGTGCAGATGATATATTTGGAAGTATAGGATTTGGAAGTATAGGAAGAAAACCCTAGTTACAACTCGGTTTGGAAAAGTGCAATCAAGGTTCTTTCTTTTTGCACTCCCTTTTTTTTTTCTGCAACCCAAAATTTTAAAATGCCAAAGTTAATTCCTCGGTGAAAAGGTAAAAGCCTAATCCTAGTTTTGCTTTCCCCTCAATCACTTTCGCCGCACTTCTTTCCAAAATCAGAATTTTGTCATCGGAATTTGACCTTATTTGAATTGGAAGCATATGGTTTTGTTCTCTAATCCACAGTAGACATGAATTCTGGCAAAACAGAATTTCAATAATTTCCATTCTCATCGCAGTGAAACTGTAAAATCCCAAAAATTAGTCCGTTAAATTACTAAACAAAAAGTCATATAAGGATAAAGTAGGCAGGTAGTCAGTAAACCCATCCAGGAGTATAATACAGTCATCCCAAAAGAGCCTGTTCTAACTATTGTACTGTTCTCTAAAACAAACTTAAGGAAAATAAACTTTATACATTCCAAAATGCTTTCTCTAACAACGCAGATTGAGAGTAAGAGAACATTAAGAGCCACTAATCAAGTCCTGTCCAAAGGAGGAGTCCCGTCACCTAAATTCTTCTCTGCTCACACCAAGTGACAGGTGATCATAGCAAAAGAAGAAGTTCAAGGGAAAACATGACAGGCAAGAAGGGTAAGCTAACAACTCATATAGTAAGAGGTGAAATTTTCCTAAATAAAATACCAACAATTTTATACACATCATAAAATGAAAACAAATCACTATTTCAAGACGTATAAGCATCCGACCCTGACTCAATATCCGGATTTTGTAAACAAATTGGAGCTCTTGGTAGCTTGCACCTGTGAAGGTTCCTAAACTCTGCAGAGTTTAGGCTCAAGGGGTTATCACCCAACCACTCTCAAGGTAAGTCCCCTTCGCGTCTATGACTGATCGGGTCCATAGACTAGGACCTCCTGCTACTCCTCACGACATGACCCATTACACTCTACATGAGTCTCAATGGATTATTGGAGCGTCAGGATGCTAACCAAAACTGAGTCCTTAGATGTTTACACACACTAAATACTTTCCCTAGGAATTCCCATGAAATCCTAGTTCATCTCACCTCTTCACAATTCTCATTTTATCAATTTTCCTCATACAATTAAACACAGATACTACACCTCATCATCATCCAAAATACTGAAAGCAAATATCATTTCTTTTCAATTAATACAACTATCATTCATTCAAACAGAGAAGAAAGTATAACCCTGCAGTGGAACTCGCCTAAGCTAGCGAATCTCGCCTGGGCTAGAAAGTAGTCTCGCTTAGGCGAACTACTCTCGCCTGGGCGAGACCCTTTACAGTGACAATCTTGAATATCAGAGCGAGTTCTCGCTCAGGCCAGGCTGATTCGCCTAGGCGAGAAGATGTCTCGCTCAGGCGACCCCAGCTCGCCTAGGCGAGACCTCGCGCAACACTCAGAGATGACTTCCTGATACTTTCGCTTAGGCGAGAGTCACTCGCCTAGACGAAATTATCAGGTTTCCTGCACTGTTCTTCACATGCAAAGTCACGAAATCCATACCACAACCCAACTACTCATCACACACAGTTTAGAAAGGAAATTTAACTAAGGATAGTCTCATTCAAACATACAAGGAACCTAATGGCTCGAAATTTGATCGAAGGTTAGCTTCCCTTACCTCTTTTTGCTAAAATTGAGCTTGGCAGAATTTGAAATGGGCACCAAAGTGGCAGGGATCTCAATTTGACCTAAAATTTCATTACCAAAACACAAAGGAGAGGAAATTTCATAATCAACTCGGAATTCAGGGATGAACGGATGAGTTCTAGATGAAATTGGGCTAAATGGAGAAACGGAACCTACCGAGGGGGAAGTGCACTGATGGACGAAGCACCAGAGGGTCCAGCTGAGTCCAATCTTGCAAGGTCTGGTCACAAAACACAAGAAACTGGTGAGGGGATTAATGGAATGGTAGAATTTAGGAGGAGAGAACTGAGAGTAGAGAGGGAGAGTGGGAGTTGTGTTTCCTGATAGCTTTAGAGAGTGAGAGAAGATGGGTTTTGATTTTTAGAGGTTTTACAGAAACAAAAGGTCGTTTTCCATTTTCCCTTGTAATTTTTTAAATCTTTTTGTCCATACAATACATCAACTTTTCTACAAGAGTAGTTTGTTCCATGCTCACTGCAAAGCATAGCTGATGAATTTTATAATAGGAGGAAGCCTCAATTTTCAGATTGGTTGGTGAATTTGGTATGTGTAACAAGTGCAGCTGACTGGTAACAATAAAATTCTATAATAGAGGGATAAAAGACTCAATTACTGATGCAATTCAGCAAGGATACCTGGCAGATCATGGAGGCAAGAAAAGCATGAGAATTAAAATAACTAACTCTAGGGTGGGGGATTTTTATTTGTCAAAAGTTTAGTATATATATCATGGTGGCAAGAAAAACACGAGAATTAAAATAGCTATCTCTAGGTTGAGGGATTTTGATTGGTCAAAAGTTTAGTAAATATTCTGTTTGTTGTGGTGAGAGAAAGGAGGATGGTTTTGCTATGAACTTCTCTCTCTGGACCTATTTTTCATATTACGTATTTTTCATATTACGTTCTCATTCATACTGTTTTGGGTATTTTTTGTAATACTCATTATTCGATGAGTACTTTCTGAAATTCAATAATATTGCTACAAAGAATTGAATTTGTTCTTGAAATACCTTATTCTTTGGAGAATACTCACCTCAAAGACCTCACCATTAATGTGAAGTGTATTTTGGAATTAATGGAGACTCGACATCAACAAAATACGGTGCGATTCGAAACGTTAGAAGCTGCAGTAGATAACCTACTGAAGCAAAATATTGAGCGTGAGCATACACCTTTGATTGTTTCACCCCATTTCAAGTCCGTAACGTTAAGTTGGACTTTCCGCGCTTTGATGGTTCGGAGGTGTTGAAGTGGATTTTTAAAGCAGAGCAGTTTTTCTCCTATTATAATACACTGGATGACCATCGACTTACCATTGCTGCTATTCATTTCGATAAGGACGTCGTTTCTTGGTACTAGATGATGACGTGTCATGATTCTTTCCATTCGTGGGTTGCTTTTACTCGTGCTTTAGAAATGGAGTTTGGACCCACACCATATGAGTGCCTGCGATCCCACTTGTTTAAACTTACACAAATAGGTTCTGTGCATGATTATTATGTTCAATTCACTGCTTTAGCTAACAGAGTTCAGGATATTAGATTATTTTTGCGGGAGGCTTGAAACCTGATATTAGAAGAGATGTCATTGTTCAATCCCCTGTAACCCTAATTAGAGTTGTCTCTTTGGCCAAGTTACATAAGGAGAAGTATGTTGCCAAATCCAAACAGTACTCTAATTTTCCATCTTCCAAAACACAAGGTGAAAACCCTTCCCTCCCTCTTAATCAGACCATAAAATCCACTAGCCTACCTCCTCTCTTGCCTAGTCCCCCTCTACATTCGAGTTCTAAATGCCGGATTGACCATTTCAATATAGTTCTGAGAATGTATTCATATCCGTGAATATCTAATTGACTAATCCAAACTAATTTCCAGAATTCGGTAATGCACCCCTAATTCACCAATCGGAAATTTTGCTTAATTTGTGAATGCGAATCCGGAACACTTTTCGATCCCGAATAACCTAATGCATGCAGAAAAGGGAAAACTACGCACGAGAGCTTCTTCGTTAAGCACGGGGTCAGCTGCTCCATTCTTCCACCGCCTTCAAGTTGCCACCGGAGACGCTCACAGCAACGACGTCGGAGTTGACCGGAGTTTGAACTAGGAGTTGTTCTTCTCCTTGGCTCCCCTTCTGCATGTGACAAGCTCTTCCAATCTCCTCTCCAAAAATTGTTGCACTATCATCCATGATGATCAATGCCTCAAGAAACACTCAACCAAGAGCTTAAAATGAACCAGAAGAAGATGAAGAAGGTGAAGAGAACAAAATCATATTATATTATAATTCGTAAGGGAATGAGTAGAGTTTCCTAATTTAGGGGTGCAGAAAGAAAACATGACTTGCAGGCCTCTTTTCGTACCTCCTTACATTCACATTTCAATACATCATGCAGTATTCACAGTTATAATCCTTTTTGGTGATTATTAAACTAAAATCAATATAAAATTTTGTTATATCACATTTTCTTATAAAAACTAATAAAATCTGCTTTTATGGTTCAACTATGCTTACTTATTTTAGGATAATCCAATCAAGTATTTTAATTTTGTTAGAATTTTTCCATCCAACACAAGAAATAGAAATTAAATTTTCTTATCTTATTTTATTTTTACTTTTCCTATTTTCGTACTTTTTACTTTTTATTTATTTTAATTTAACAAAGTTTTATTTCTTGCATATTTCTTCCTCTTCTTCTATCGATTTTCTCAGTCTTTTTCTTCTCACAAATTGAACCTAAAAAACTCATAACAGGCAAAAGTTCTACTTTAATTAATTATCCTTTTATCTATCTATTCAGTTATATAATTGGAAATCACTTCTTTCATGCCCTAATCTTTTCATACATTACTTTAATCATATTACTGACGTCCATAATCAATCATTTATATGTTGAAGATATCATTATTAATTGTCACATCTTTAATTCTATTTGTGATTTCAATCTAAATTAATAAATATTTTTATTTATCTATACAGTGTATATTTTTCATCGTAGAATATAACTGTTCATTTATTTTCGGCCCAAGAATGATAATTAAGGAAACAACGGAATGATTTGATATTATGTCCAACAAAGTTAATACAATTTCCTAATCTTGCTGACTTCTCTGTGATGCTGATTGCTCAGGTGACTCCAGTGAAAACTACTCCTGCCTTTATATGTTGACTTTCTTATTTTAATACTATAGTGCTTATATATTTTTAATTAAGATGAAATTAAATATACATTTAGTTTCTCTTTTATCGTAGATCTTTATTTTGTATGTTATAATAATAACAATACTAAAATAGAAATTTAATGCGAAAAGGGGAGATGAAGCATATTACATATATAATGGCGAATAACTCTTTTTTTTCAATACTATATTTCTATAAGCCAAGTTATTATATTTTATTGATCGGAGACATCAATAAAACTAATTAAAAGGTTGAACCATATCATACTTAATCAAATATATTACAAACCGTACCCACTAAAATAAAATACTGCCTAAAGTAAAACGATTTATATTGAAGACATTATGGTAGGTATATGCTTTATTTATTTTATTTTGTTTCATTTTTTAGGTGCGTTGAAATGAATCTAGCATAGAAAATTGATCGCAAATTAATTAATGTCACTTCTTAGGCAAGTCTTTCTGGTAGGCATAGTCATCACAATCAAGAAGGTCCTCCAACAATTTGTCATCCAAGCACTCAAACTCAATAACTTGTTTACCATAATCATTTTTAAGCATGGAAGAAGATGAAGAGGAAGAAGAAGAAGAAGGTGCTAATGATGAAGAGGAACTCATAGAAGAGCATGAAGGATACTCATTTGGAAAATTGAGAACGGCTGAAGCACCTCTCATCTCAAAGGCAGCACGGTCATAAGCCCTAGCAGCCTCGACGGCCGTGAGGAATGTTCCCAGCCACACTCGGCCGCCATGGCGGGTGGGGTCCCGAATCTCAGCCGCGAACTTTCCCCACGGCCGCTGCCGGACTCCTCTATAGTGTGGCTCTTTCTTGGTGTGCAAGTTTTTATCCTTAGAGGAGTCCTCTTCCATTGTGGCTCTGAAAAGAATTACTAACACTTGTAACACTCCACCATTTATTTATACTTGCTACGCACAATGCACCTAACTTGCTACTTATTAATTAACTCAATTGAGTAGTGAGTGATCAAGTGCCAAATTCACCATAGGTTCAATGGATTGGAAAAGTAATGAATATGCTGATACCCCGTGATTGAGATTGTTTCAGAGTGTTCAACGAATGTGGATATGTATCACAGAATTTGGTGATGGCTAAAAGGCCTGCGGAGGGTCACCTCAAACAATTTTTTTGGAATTATTCATAAATGAATGTTAGAATTTCTGGTTCTCAACCAGATTGAAGGTGAGGTCATAAGGATCATACATTATACAGAAGCCACAATTTAGCTGCAACGAATTGACAAACAAACGGTCTTGGGATTAATTTGTGTATGGTTCTGATTGGCTTGTCTCATTGTTTATTATCATTGTGAAGTTGAGGGTTGGATTGGAGAAAGATCATGAAATTAAAATAATAACTTTTTGTTCATTACGTGTGTAACATTATTCTAAGGTGAAACATTGAACTTCGGTAGCAGCTGTAGCATCATGCCTTACATCATTGGATTTTGGGTGGAAACTGGAACGGTCTTCATCATGATGGTAGCTTTCACCTCAGAGATTTTGCTGTCTCCGATGTAGCTTTGTTCAAACATGCAAAGACTATAAAACTGCTCTTCAATTTTCCTTTTATTTTCTGTCACAGACTTATCTGTTAAACTTGAATGATCTTGGTTTGTGTCTTAAAAAACTGTGTTTCACTATATTGTATATTTGGATAAGATATGAAAAGCAGAAAATTTCCATGGTTGAAGGGAAGGTCAATATTGTAAGTCAACTATAGGTACCTATATGTGACTTTATGTAGTTTAGGAGTGAACGAAAGGTTGGTTGGTGTTAATTTACGGAAGAGGTACGAAGTTTGGTCCTTGCATGCAATCTGAGCCACCCATTCCAATTTCATCTTCTTTCAGTTGTGGCCCATTAGGACCGACAAAGGAACCCTACTGCAGAGCCACTTGACCGACCAACTGTGCCACAAATGTTGGTCAAAAAGCAACTGAAAATTATTATTATAATGTCTTCACCAACAGAGAAAACGGAAACTTATTAGCAAATGAATACAATATTTAATTAGTAGCATAAAAAGGGAGTTGTTATATTCCAAATATAAAGATTATTTGATAATTACTTTTTAATGTTTAGAATTATCCCGTTTTAATTGCCTGCAAATTTGCATTAAAATGTTGAATTTAATATTTTCGTAACATTAAGTATTGTTTTTTATTAACATTCATTGAATATTCTATTGAAATAATTATAAAATTTAACAAGCGTGTGTGTTTTGTAAATAAAATTAAAACTTTGTGTTTTCATATTTACTAAATTTTTGGAATAACCTAAGAAGTATTCCTATTTTGTAATTGTTGCGTATTGAGGAATTTTAAATTCGTATAAAATTAGTATAAAATAAATTTATTATAGTATTAGTTTTATTATTATTATTATTAGTTTTAATACTATTATTATTATTAATATAATTAATATTACTATTATTAAGAAAAAACATACTTGTTAAGTTGGAATTTAAAAAAAACCGAAGGGTATTTAGGTAAATTTATATTGCTAAGTTGTCTTTCTCTCCCTACCTCTTTATCCATGCAAGGATAAAAATATTTCATTCTCTCTCAAATTTATGTGTACAAAATGAGCTCTAATCCCTTGAAGCAAACAAAGTTCATCCATCCATTCAAATTTTGTGCAACACAAAATGACCTCTAATCCCTTGAAGCAAACAAAATTCATCCTAAACATAACATTAATGACGAAGGAAATTAAGAAGAGAAAGACTATAAAATCATGTTAAAGGATACGGTTTGTATGAAGTCAAAGTTGACAAAAGTAAACACTATATCTAAGAAGCTTTAACAAAAATGATTTTGACATATTTAATTTTTTAATATAATAAGGTAAAACATTATTGATTTAGTATAAGAGCTTTAATTTTATTATTTTTATTTAAACTTGCTTAATTCTTAAGATAATTGAAGATACTTTTGTTTTGGTATTATTATGTATGTTTATGAAATAAAAAAACATATAAGTAATATTGAAGAAACCATTATGTAACATCCATTTAACCGTATAAAAATACTAAAGAAGATATTATAAGATCAATAAAACAGGGTAAGCTAGTTGATGAAGGATTGACCCCAACCAAGGATGGAGGCACATGCTTAAGAAGACTAAGCATGTTTAGAAAGGAAGTTCACTAATCCTTCACCCCTTTCATTTGTGTTTGTTATTTTTGATTCCCTAATTTGACTTAGTTGAATCAACTTTAGTTGACTTGTTGACCTTTGACTAGGTTTGACTTGTTGACTATAGTTGACTTGACTTAAGCCAACATGCTAATTTATGTTTATTTGCTTTATAGGTTAATTAGGA
>Ga0214543_1012055_pt1 | contig 11745 bp, 8 predicted proteins | sample CNSS2metaG_FD_160094 | JGI IMG/M metagenome (GOLD analysis project Ga0214543, IMG submission 160094) | Root nodule microbial communities from cowpea collected in UCLA plant growth center, Los Angeles, California, USA - CNSS2 | ecosystem: Host-associated > Plants > Roots > Nodule | place: USA...
TATATAATATATATAATAAATATATATATATATATATATATATATATATATATATATATATAATATTTACTCACGATAAAGCTGTCTAAATTATATTTTTAGTAAATTTTTATATAATGCAAATTCAACGAATCAACCAACAAACTATGATAATATATTAAATTTTATATAATTTAATTTATTATGAATATATTATTCAAATACGAATATTTATATACTTAATATATTTGTAAATAAAGATTAGAGATTAAATTAATAAGAATATAGTTGTGAAGATTAATTTAGTTGGAAGAGCCCACTTCAACAGCATCAAATTGCAAAATTGATAACTAAAAAAGATAGATAAATTGATTAATTTCTTCTTTGATATTTTTATTTAATTAATATAAATTAAAAAAATAGTGAATCTTAGATACCAACAAACTAAAAAGGGTAAAAAAATAGTGTTTGGAAAAACTTGATCACATCGAGTCAATCCATATTTAAAGGCTTTTGTTCTGTACTTCAACCTTTTCCAACTGTACATCTCTATATCTTTTAAAATTCTAACTTCGCCCATCTATATTTTGATAATTTAGAATAATGAACATGTAATTTCATATTACAAATTCAGGAATATATATTTTTTCTTCTATAATGGCTTTTTTTAATTATGTAAATGATATTTATTTTATATATTTCGTTGATAGTTATTTTAGAACTTCTTTTACCACTATTTCGAAATGAATTTTTAAGTTTTTTAATTATATTTTGATTAGTTTAATTACAAATGTACTTTGTGAGAACCTAACTAATGGTCTAAGAATGATGGTTGTTTTTAAAAGATGAAATTATAATATTTTAATAATAAAATGTTAAAATTATAAATAGGTTTTTTATTAATTGATGTTCATTTTATAAAATCATCATCTCTCAACTTTCTTTCTTAACTCTCCTCTATCTTCTATGTAGACTTCTAGCCTAATCCTTCATTTTTTTAAGATCTCTACACATTCACCAATGGTAGTGGTTTATAAAAGATGACATTATCATATTTTAATAATAAAAGATTAAAATTATAAATAAGTTTTTTTATTAATTGATGTTCATTTTATAAAATCATGATCTCTCAACTTTTTTTCTTAACTCTCCTCTACCTTCTCTCTAGACTTCTAGCCCAATCCTTAATTTTTTTTTCTGAAGATCTAAAATGGTAGTATTGCTCCTAGTGAAGAAAGTAAGTTCACTTTTTTTTATCTTTTTTAAGGTTGTTCTAGCTTTTTGAGTTGCATGTAAGGAATTTTTCAATGCATGTGCTCTACTATGTTCAGGGATCTCTCTTGGTCTATGATGTGATGATGTGTTTAAATTCTAATTTGGAATTTTAGTATTGTAGTGAGGTCATCATTCTTGAGAGATAAAGGTGTAAGGAGCACTTGTGAAAAAGATGATAGTTTAACTAAGGTAAGAGAAGTTAGTTTTAATTTATAATAGTACTAATGACATATGAATTCTAATGAATGAGGATGATTGATGAAGAAATTACCTTTGTAAAATCTATTCTAGATTGGCATGTTATAATTGATTGAGTCAGTATAATTTCGGATGTCAACAGGGTGGGTAGGGTACACGTAGTAGCTCCCATGTACCCTACCCGCTGAATAAATATTTTAATATCTACGGATATCTACGGATACCCACGGGTATTTACAAAAAATTAAAAAAATATTTAACAACATGTTTTAATCGTAAATTCAAATAAAATATAATACATAACATTCATAAATTTTAAACAAAGTTCAAATAATCCATTTAAATAGTGTTGAATGATAGTTTACAAAGAAATTAAGTTTTTTTAAAACTAATTGATAAAAAATAACTCATTCAAAATCAATATTTTAATATTTTAATCATGTTTTTTTTTAATTTAAATTAGAGCATAGCGGGTACAGGTATCCACGGGTACGGATACTATGATACCCGTTGTAACATCCATAAATAAAATAAAATAAAATTTATACCACAATATTTTTTAGTATGATAACACCTAAAAGTTAATGATAGATTACTTTTCATATATTATAGTTATACTATTTATCTTCATTATTTCTAACATTACAAAATAAAATTCCAATAATCATATTATATACACTATTAAAAAATTATTATTATTATTATTTTGTGATCAAGTCAATATATTTTAAACAAACGATATTTAAGATCTTCATTGACAAAACATTTTATGCATAAAAAAAAAGTGTCGATAGTACTTATAATATCTACTAGCTGTAAATTTACAAAATAAATTGTACTGCTAGGTAATAATTCTTTACCAACAACTTATATGATAGTTAAATATTCTATAAATTATATATATATATATATATATATATATATATATTATTGAAACTAATAATAAAATAAATTATGAATATACGTTTAACAATAATCGATATATAAATTTATATGCAAAAATTTGAATAAATGCAAAATGAATAAATGGAAAGTGGGTTACAAATCAAATGCAAAATCTTGGAAAACAAAGTGATAGTGGATTGAATAACAAACGAATGAGAACGTTATTATCATATCTAATAAAAATTAAAAAAAAAAAATATATATATATATATATATATATATATATATATATATATAGAAGTAATCATAAGCATTTAATGTTAGCAGATTCGTTTCTATCTTTTATCCTTTCACTGTGAAAAAAATTCTAGAACTGAATGTTGAGAACTAATGGAATCAAAATAGTATAGGAACTAAGTTAATTAAGAATCAAACTAGAAGTAATGATTACCTAATATAGTATAAATAGGGGTGGGGTAAGATAAATAGAGAGCAAAAGAGAAGCTGAAAAAAGAAACAAAGAGAAGCTTTTGTGTGGATCCATTGAAAGAGAGAGAGGTTACAACAACGAAGAAAAAGTTTTATCACCAGAGTCTCAATACAACCTTGGTGTGTTTTCCATAGTAACTAAGGTAAGGGGAGGAGACATCTATCATTTTATTTTTTTATCTGTTCATAATTATTTTTTTATCTCTATAAGTGAGGTATCCCTAACCTCATTCTAATTTATATTTAGTTCTCGTTCCTATTTATTTATTGATATTCATCCCTAGTTATGTACTGGTCCTATTTACTCTCATTTACTTATTTATATTTATCTCCAGTTACGTACTGATCCTTTTTATTTATTTATATTTATTTTAATTATCCATTGATCCTATTTATTTATTTATTTATATAATTATATGGTTTAATATTGAAATAAAATTTATGATAAATAAGATTTGATTATTGTAGTTGGAGGTATGACCTTGGAGATTTAAACGAGTTAGTATTACTTAAGATGAGATGTTCTTAAGTTACTTTGTTGGCCATGAGCTCATTTATCCTGACTAGTCACTACAAAATTAATCAATATCTTTATAAAAGTATAATAAAAATCTAGTTTTATGGATTTAGGAGAATTTTCATTTCATTTTATTTTAGTATGATATGCTGTATTTTTTTATGTAATATTTGTCCCACTTCCCTATTTTATGATTGTGTGTGAAAAACAAAATTTTATAACATCACCATAGATGGCTGCTCCAAACATGCCTGGTCCCTTCTTTGCCGACATTGTGGCTATTTTCCCGGGGAATGCATGACAAACCAATGCAGAAATAATTCTGTAACATTTCAGGGAACGAGAAACTCTATTATTACTTTTCTCTCTGCTCCAAATGTGCCGATTGTCATCGAAGGACAAATCGAATTGACCTTCTATTTACCCCCAAGAGTCCAAGTGAATCCTATCCATAACCTTTTCCCTCCACCTGTTTGAAAACCAGTATATAAGGGGGAAACTGTAAATAAATAACACTTCTTCCTCTTCTAGTGTAGGAAATATAAGATGCATATAGTATTGTAAATATACATACATATATATATATATATATATGTGTGTGTGTGTGAATATTTTAAGCATATTTTTGCATTTAAATTTTATAAGTATATTGTAGTAAATATTAATAATAAATTTTGATTTGGCTTTAGTAAGGTCATGGGTTCGAACCTTGGTGAGTCAGATTTAACTCTTTTTGCTTAAAAATTTGTTGTGGGTGGAATATGAAAGGGTGGAGGAAACCTAGTAGAAAGGGGGCAAGCCAAGAGGGGCTGAAAAAGAAAACAACTAATAATGGACTTGAATAGTAATTAACTCCATCATAAAACCCAATTTCGTTTTTTTGCATTAACCTAGCATTAGGGCCTTTAAAAGGCAAAATTTGAGAGACAAAAACGGTTTTGAGAGGCTGTTTTCAGAGAGCTCTGTGAGGTGCACAAATCCAAGGTAAAATAGAGAATTTTGAGAGAATTAGATAGGGGCAATTGAAGTGGTGATAAGGCAAGCCCTTGGTGATCAAAGGAATTTCCCAATTTCAGAAGTTAAGCAAGGGATTTTTCAGGTTAGGGGAGCTGAACTCGAAATTCTGGTTTAATTGTATTGTTTTGCTTGATTGTGCTGTGTGTGTAGCCAAATTTTCGTGCTTCAATTGATGGGATGTTGTATTGATTGTTCTTGTGGCATGGGATCAAACTTTTTATGCAATTGTATGGAAATAATGAGGGTTTGGGTACTGACAGTGCAACTTATGCTTTAAACATAAGTTTTGGGATTCATGTTGGGTCTGAATTGTGTGTACATAGTTGGTGCATTATTCTGGATTGGTTGGCATGATTTGGGAGTGTGAATTTTGGTATATTGATGTTGTTGTGTGCGTAAAACAGTGCCAGAACCTGCAATTCTCGCTCAGGCGAGCCAGGCTCGCCTAGGCGAGATATACAGGGACTCATATCTTACCCTACTCGAGGTTATCGCTCAGGCGGAGAATTTTTGGGTTTGGGCGAGAGGTCATCTCGCTTAGGCGAGTGAGTCTCGCCTAAGCGAGAATTCGAGAGGGTGGGTGATTCGGTTTGACATCCCGCTCAGGCGGGAATTCTAATCCTTTTGAACGAAAGAATGTCTCGCTCAGGCGAGAGCCTCTCGCCTAAGCGAGAACACGAAGGATGCTCTATTGTGGGTTTGACTCGTAGCTTAAGCGAGAGTTTTGATGTTTTGGGCGAAACATGAACTCGCCCAAGCGAGTGTAACTCGCCTAAGCGAGAGTTAGAGGTTGGTTCAGTGCGTGATGCTTGCTTAGGTGAGGTAATCTAGCTTAAGCGAGATGGATTGGGGTGCTTAGGCAAAGGTTTGAACATTAACAGAGGATGGTAGGATTATGGGTTTAAGATGCATATGGTTGTGTGGTATTAAACTAATTGGTGGTGGAATTGGAACTGTGGGAACTATCATGCTTCTAGGGTATCTTAATGGTGAGCTTGCTGGTGTTCCATGGGTTGTGGCCCGGAACGTATCCTTGGGTTGTGGCCTAGGATAGGGGATAAGCACGTGGCATTCTATGGGTTGTGGCCCGGAATGACTTTCCTTGAGTTGTGGCTCGGGATAGCGGATGAACACAAGGAACCTTTGAGTTATGGCTCGGGTTGGCGAGTGTTGCCGGTGGGAGTATGCTAGTTGTGGCCAGTACGGATGGGTCCAGATGGATTGCCCTCCTCAGTGTTTAGCTGACAAGTTTGGTAGTCCTGGGACGTTACGGACTATGTTCGTACCTGGGAACTCCACCTGACGTTGCGGTGTGTAATCCGTAGCATGGTTTCTGCACGTGCTCTATTGGTTGTGGCCGATAGGTGTGGCAGCAGGGCGCTTTGAGATACTTAATAGAAGATGTAGAACACTGCTAACATGGTTGTGGCCATGTGGAAGGAAGGTAACGAGTCTTCCACGAGGTGCATCGGTGTACATGGTTGTGGCCATGTGATGGAAATGGAGTAAGTTATGTGGGAAATGAAAAGATATTATATATGGTTGTGGCCATGCGGTATTAGGGAAGAGTTTGTGTTTTTGATGTATTATTTTTATCGATTATACATGTATATGTGTGTTTGGTATATTTTTATGTGTTTCATCTGTTAGCTCACCCTATCTGTTTGTGATTGGCGATGATCGTGTACGCGGTACACGTGAGCAGGTGATGATGCAGGTGGGGCTGGTGAGGCTTAGTTGCGGAGAGGGGATGATCATGGGATCTTTTTCTTTATGTTTTCTTATTTTATTTGAAACGGATTGAAAAGACTCATGGAATATTTTGATTACACTTGCAGTTTTGTATTTATGGACTTCTTAGTAAATTAATAAAGTTTTAAATTTTCGTGCTTTTGGGAAATGAGATATTATTAAATGTAATGTAATTAATTACTTTATTATATTTTATTAAATTCATAATATCCAGACGGGATGTTACAGATTACTTGAAGGAGGAAGAATAATTATTACCTAGGATGTATTGAGAACAAAGTTTTTAGAAAAATATTTCCTTAATGATGTTAGGAGAGCAAAAGAAATAGAGTTTATGCAGTTGAAGCAAGGAAGTATGACAGTAGGGGAATATGCTTCCAAGTTTGAAGAATTAGAAAAATACTCTACTTTCTTTTATCACCCAAAGGAAAGGATGAAATGTATAAAATTTGGAAATGGACTTAGGGATGAGTTGAGAAAAGCAGTAGGTATACTAGAAATTGTTGATTTTCCTACGCTTATTCACAAGTGTAGATTTTTGGAAGATTTTGAGAACAACTAAAATATCAAACCAAAATATTTTGGACCCCAAATAAATCAAAATAAATGCAATGAGGGAAAACCTTACAATCACCCACAATGGAGGACCCAATCCAACCAATCTTCATCAGGAAATTCTAGTAGACCTGTATATTATCATATCAGATGCTTTAAATGCGAACAAGGTCATCATGCTAAATATTGTCATCTTAAGGGACTAGTCTGTTTCAAGTGTGGAAAACCTGGTCACCTATTCTCTGAATGTGGACAACAAAAGCCACATTTCAATCCAGCTGCAACCAAGACAACACTTACCACAACAGGAAGAGTGTACACCATGACTGGAGCTGAAGTTGCTGAAAACCATGATTTAATTCAAGGTATGTGTTTTATTAAAGGAAAAACGTTAAATGTACTGTATGACTCAAGTGCAACTCACTCATTCATTTCCGATCATTGTGTTCAACATCTTAATATGCCGACCTCTTTTCTAAAAACTAGTTTGGTTGTTTCAACTCCCACAAATGACTCAGTAATTACCAATAGAGTTTGTTTAGACTGTCCACTGTTCATTAAGAATAGAAAATTCCTTGTAAATTTAATATGTCTACCTTTATCTCAATTAGATGTAATATTAGGCATGGACTGGTTATCTTCCAATCAAGTCCTTTTGAATTGTGCTGAGAAATCAATAATATTTCTAAACTCTGAGAATCTTTTAAAATCACCTACCAATTCAAAAAGTGAGCCTTTAAAGAATGAAATTCAAGGGTACTTGTTATTATCTTATGTGGAAATAAAATAGGAAGTTGGGTTGAAAAATATAGCAGTTGTTCAAAATTTTCCTGAAGTCTTTCCCAATGATATTCCTGGTCTACCACCCAATAGAGAAATCGAATTTTCCATAGATCTGATGCCTGCAGTTGGACCAATCTTTATTGCACCATATAGGATGTCAACCATAAGAATTAGCAGAATTGAAGAAACAATTAGAAGAGTTACTTGAAAAACATTTCATTCGTCCTAGTGTGTCACCTTAGGGAGCCCCGATTTTGTTAGTTAAAAAGAAAGATGGAAGTTTTAGGTTGTGCGTAGATTACCGTCAATTAAATAAATTCACTATAAAGAATAAATACCCTCTTCCAAGAATAGATGACTTGATAGACCAATTAAGAGGAGCCTCTGTATTTTCTAAGATAAATTTAAGGTCGGGATATCATCAAATTACAGTAAAAGCAGAAGACATACAAAAAACTGCTTTCAAAACTAGGTACGGCCATTATGAATATCAAGTGATGCCTTTTGGTGTGACCAATGCTCCTGCAATATTCATGGATTACATGAATAGGATCTTCCATCCATTTTTAGATCAATTTGTGGTTGTTTTTATAGATGACATTCTTATTTATTCTAAGACTCTTGAGGAACATGAGGAACACCTTCGAATTGTCTTGCAAATCTTGAGAGAAAAGAAATTGTATCCTAAATTGTCTAAGTGTGAATTCTGGTTAGAGAAAGTAAAATTCTTAGGACATGTGATTTCCAATAAGGGAGTGTCAGAGGATTCGACCAAAGTAAAAGCAGTTCTACAATGGGAGCCACCAAAAACAATGACTGAGATTCACAATTTTCTCAGTTTGGCAGGATATTATAGAAGATTCATTGAGGGATTTTCTAAAATAGTTATGCCTTTACCCCAACTCACCAAAAAGGGCCAAGCTTTTGTGTGGACAGAAAAATGTGAGAATAGTTTTCAAGAACTCAAGAAAAGATTAACCACTTCTCCTGTTTTAGCATTACCTGATCCTACTGGGCACTTTGTTATATTTTGTGATGCTTCCAAAATGGGATTAGGTTGTGTTCTTATGCAAGATAGAAGGGTAGTGGCATATAGTTCTAGGTACCAAGAACAGATGAGAAAAATTACCCAACCCATGATCTAGAACTAGCTGCCATTGTTTTTGCACTTAAGATATGGAGACATTATGTTTATGGTGGTAAGTTCGAAGATTTTAGTGATCATAAGAGTCTCAAATACTTGTTTGACCAAAAGGAATTAAATATGAGACAAAGGAGATGGATGGAATTTCTAAAAGACTACGATTTTGAATTACATTACCATCCAGGAAAGGCAAATGTAGTGGCAGATGCTTTAAGTAGAAAAATATTTACATGTCTCTTCACTAATAATTCATGAAATGAATCTGTTAGAAAAATTTAGAGACATGAACTTGTCGGTCACCCTAAGCCATGATAAAATGCAATTAAACTCCATTCAGATCACTAACAATTTACAAAAGCAAATGCATGAGACACAAGAAAGTGATGAGTTCATTAATAAGAAAAAGAAATTGATAGGTCAAAGTGGTGAGGAGAATTTTGGCATAGATAAAACCGGAACTTTGAGATCTAAGGACAGGATGTGTGTACCCAATAATGAGCAAATTAAGGAAATGATTCTAGAAGAAGCACATAAAAGCAAATTAAGCATACACCCAAGCACAACAAAAATGTATCAAGATCTCAATAAAATGTTTTGGTGGCCCAAAATGAAAAAGGAAATGGCACAATATGTAGCAAAATGTCTAGTTTGTCAAAAAGCTAAAATAGAACACCAAAAGCCACCAGGAATGCTACAATCCTTAGATATACATGAATGGAAATGGGATAGTATAGCAATGGATTTTGTAGTTGGCCTCCCACGAACCATTCAAAAATTTGATTCCATATGGGTTATCGTGGATAGGTTAACAAAGTCTGCTCATTTCTTACCCATTAACATTAGGTATTCATTGGAAAAATTGACTGAATTGTACATAAAAGAAATTGTCAGGTTACATGGAGTTCCAATAAGTATTATATCTGATAGGGACCCTAGATTTACTTCAAAATTTTGGGGAAGTTTACATCAAGCCTTAGGTACCAAGCTTCACCTTAGCTCAACTTATCATCCCCAAACTGATGGACAATCTAAAAGAACCATTCAATCTTTGGATGCTAAGAGCTTGTGTGTTAGAAAATTCTGATAATTGGGATCAATGTATGCCTTTGATTGAGTTCACCTATAACAATAGTTTCCATTCCAGCATAGGTATGGCACCCTATGAGGCATTATATGGAAGGAAATGTATAACACCTTTGTGTTGGTTTGAGACCGGTGAAAATTCAGTATTAGGTCCTGAAATGATTCAACATACAACCAAGAAAATCAAAATGATTAGGGAAAAATTGAGAAAAACTCAGAGTAGGCAAAAAAATTATGCTGACAAGAAAAGACGGCCTCTTGAATTTCAAGAAGGTGATCATGTATTCTTGTAACTAACACCAACCACTGGAATTGGTAGAGTGACGAAATCAAAGAAACTCACTCCCCGGTTCATTGGTCCTTACCAGATTTTTAAAAAAATAGGTCTTGTTGCTTATCAAATTTGTTTACCTCCGTTCCTTTCCAACCTTCATAATGTTTTCCATGTGTCTCAATTAAGAAAATACATTTTTGACCCAACTTATGTGATAAAACCTGATACAGTACAATTAAAGAATAACCTTACATTTGATGTAATGCTCGTACAGATTTTGGACAAGAAGGTCAAGGAACTGAGAGGCAAACAAATCCCTCTGGTAAAGGTCATGTGGAATGAAGCTAATGGGGATATTACATGGGAATTAGAAGAAAAAATAAAAGATATTTACCCTCAATTATTTTAGTAAAAAAGAATCGAAGGCGAAATTTCTGTATCTGGGGGAGAAAATGTAACATCTATAAATAAAATAAAATAAAATTTATACCACAATATTTTTTAGTATGATAACACCTAAAAGTTAATGATAGATTACTTTTCATATATTATAATTATACTATTTACCTTTATTATTTCTAACATTACAAAATAAAATCCCAATAATCATATTATATACACTATTAAAAAATTATTATTATTATTTTGTGATCAAGTCAATATATTTTAAACAAACCATATTTAAGATCTTTATTGACAAAACATTTTATCCATAAAAAAAAATGTGTTGATAGTACTTATAATATCTGGTAGCTGTAAATTTACAAAATAAATTGTAATGGTAGGTAATAATTTTTTATCAACAAATTATATGATAGTTGAATATTCTATAAATTATATATATATATATATATATATATATATATATATATATTATTGAAACTAAAAATAAAATAAATTATGAATATACGTTTAATAATAATCGATATATGAATTTATATGCAAAAGTTTGAATAAATGCAAAATGAATAAATGAAAAGCGGGTTACAATCAACTGCAAAATCTTGGAAAACAAAGTGACAGTGAATTGAATAACAAATGAATGAGAACGTTATTATCATATATAATAAAAATTAAAAGAAAAGAATATATATATATATATATATATATATATATATATATATATATGGAAGTAATCAGAAGCATTTAATGTTAGCAGATCCGTCTCTATCTTTTATCCTTTCACTGTGAAAAAAATCTAGGACTGAATGTTGAGAACTAATGGAATCAAAATAGTATAGGAACTAAGTTAATTAAGAATCAAACTAGAAGTAATGATTGCCTAATATAGTATAAATAGGGGTCGGGTAAGAGAAATAGAGAGCAAAAGGGAAGCTGAAAAAAAAAACAGAGAGAAGCTTTTGTGTGGATCCATTGAAAGAGAAAGAGGTTACAACAACGAAGAAAATTTTTTATCACCAGAGTCTCGATACAACCTTGGTGTGTTTTCCATAGTAACTAAGGTAAAGGGAGGAGACATCTATCATTTTATTTTTTTATTTGTTCATAATTATTTTTTTATCTCTATAAGTGAGGTGTCCCTAACCTCATTCTAATTTATATTTAGTTCTCGTTCCTATTTATTTATTGATATTCATCCCTAGTTATGCACTAGTCCTATTTACTCAATTTATATTTACTTTCATTTACTTATTTATATTTATCTCCAGTTACGTACTGGTCCTTTTTATTTATTTATATTTATTTTAATTATCCATTGATCCTATCTATTTATTTATTTATATAATTATATGGTTTAATATTGAAATAAAATTTATGATAAATAAAGATTTG
>Ga0214543_1012057_pt1 | contig 11744 bp, 6 predicted proteins | sample CNSS2metaG_FD_160094 | JGI IMG/M metagenome (GOLD analysis project Ga0214543, IMG submission 160094) | Root nodule microbial communities from cowpea collected in UCLA plant growth center, Los Angeles, California, USA - CNSS2 | ecosystem: Host-associated > Plants > Roots > Nodule | place: USA...
ATATATATATTTATATATATATATATATATATAATATTTTTATTGTAACATAATAATATAATAAAATATAATAATAATAATAATAATAATATTATTATTATTATTATTATTATTATTATTATTATTATTATTATTATGTAGTGATAAGGATCAGACAGAAGAGATGAAAACTCCATCCATCTGTTACTTTTCCGTGGCTACCAACAAAGTTCTCCTCTCTCTTTTTTTTCTCAATTTCTTCCTCAACTTTCATGTATGCCAAAATCTAAACACACCAAGTTGGAATTGAGAAGACAAGAAACATTTTAAATGTATCAAATTTGAAAAAAAAGAATAAGTTTTTATTTACTCTATAGAATCATTCCTCCCTAGTTTTCGTATTATTTTAGTTATTAACCTTAGTAAGGACAGTTGAGAGAAATGATTCTCTCGGCCTAATGTATCATATACTAAAATTTTATATTGTTTGGACACTTTCAACTAGATCTCTAGTTAATAGTAGTTCATATGTTGAGTTGTGGAGTTTTAGACTTGGAAAAGGTTATTTAAGGTAAGGGATGTAATATGTGAAGAAAGAGGTAAATTATATAACATGGTAAAAGATAAGAACGTCAGAACCCAGGCCTGCAACTTCTTTCTTCTTACCGTGCCTACACCATCCTATTCTTTCTCCCTCTTTTCACTCACAATCACCTTCTAACTTCATCTACTTTAGAAACTAATCACACCATAGAGACATTAAAAGCCTAAGGAGTACTTTTGATCGATCAGTTTTCAGTATAGAGTAAGTTTCTATTTACTCCATTAAATCTTTCTTTGTTAGTTTTCACAATATTTTAGTCATCAATCTAAGGGATAGTTGAGAGAAGTGATTCTCTCGTCTCAATCTACTATATATTGAATTTTGGTTTTGTTTGGACACTTAGGTATAGGTCACTGATTGGGGTAGCTCCATTTCTTGAGCTTAGAGATTTGTTTGAGAACAATTTGTTTTTGAGGTAAGGTAGTAAGGATTCTAAAATACAATTGTTTTAAGGTTTTGATAGCATTGAAATGTCTATGATGAGAACCTTTGGAGTTTGTTTGATTGTGGTTTTTGTTTTTAGATGTTGTTTTTGATTTATTCATGCTGGAATACACGATTTGATTTCTTTTATTTATGATGATGATAAGGTTGTGGTAACTATTTGTGATTGTTTATGTTGTGATTGAAAGTGGCATGATTTTTGAGTTGTTCTATTAAGTAGTTTTTCCTTGTGTTGAATTGAGTAATTGGGGTGCAATTTTTATAGAGAAATGGGTATGGAAAAAATAGATAATTTATGTTTGACATGTTTCAAATTGGTGCATTAGTGTATTTCATACATTCTTTGAAAGGAATGAGCCTATATGATAGAAGAAAGCCTTAAATAACTTTAATATACCCAATAAACCAATTTAGAACATGTTAAAACTCTTTTATATTTGTCATAGCAATAGGCGGTACCGTAGACCCACCGGGCGCCAAGCGGAGAACCTAAAATAGTGAGTTCTGGTGGTCAAAAGCACTAGGTGACACTCTGGGACTGTCAGGAGCTCAAAAGTCAGTGAGTTCTATGTGTTCTAGCATTGGGCACAACATTCTGGGTGTTAGGTGCCACCATGAATTTTTTTACTCAGTTGTCTTGGTATAATTAAGTTTTCCATTTCATTAACCGTTCGATCAAGCTGAAATGTTAATCGTTGATTCAAGACACATGATTCATCACTGCTAAAAAAACTCATATTTCTTGTCAATTTTGTTTTGAAATTTTTTTCGTAGGAAATACTTGCAAAATTTATAATTTTGTAGGAAATGATTACCCACAAAGGAATTACCTGCCAATTAAAATTCTTAGAAAAAATGGTAGAAAAAAGTCTTTTCTTGCAATTTTTTTTAACAAATTTGCAAGAAAAATCCCATATAACATGAGAATTTATAGTAGTGCTTCAATTTGACCATTGAGATCTTTGATTAAAGGTCTATGGTTAGAGAAATGATTTTCGCAGTTTCTATACAATTAATGGAAATATTGTACTTGAATGTTATGCTAATGCAATAGAAAATAAATGATGAATTATTAACATTTAATTTGAAATAAATAATAAGTGACTTGTGTTATCCGATGAGTTTGGATTAACGTAACATATAAATTTTTGACATGATTTGATGGTTTAAGATAATATGATAAATGTGATGTCATGAATGTAGTTACTCCTAGGAAGGGAGTATACATTGATGAGATATAGTGTTAGGTAGTGTATTAAGAGGGATTTTGTAGAGACTGTCCTAATTCTGCTACTATCTTACTCACATATAGGAAAAAGCAGTAGTGAGTTATGACAAGTGCCAAGTCTTGGGGTTTGCTCAATACATTAGTCTTCCGAAAGTAGATTCATATGCATATGTTTTGGACTGAGTTACGAGTAGTGAATTACATGATAGGCATTTGGTTTTAGACGTTGATCGTGGCTTTAAAGCTGAGGATAAAACATAGTCATGGTTTATAATTTTGTTGTTGTTGAAATCATAATAATGAGGGAGATGAGTAGATTTGATAAATGCGGTGGGAATTGGACTTGTATTTGATAAGATGTAATGAGATGATTGAACTATTAGTTTATAGTGTTGGTTTATAGTATTATTAAATTTTCACTAGCTTACCCTTTTTTGTGGTTGTTTCAACCTGCGACGATCGTATATTCATATACAGGAGCAGATGATCCTACAAGTGATAGTGGGGAGCAATAGTGAGGCTGTAGAGTTATTGGTTGTTTTGTATTGTAAAAATATATATTAAAATGGAAGGATTTTTAACTTAGGTACTGTTCTATGAAGTAAAACTTCTTAGATTTACTAAGATATGTTATCTTTTGAAGAACTTTCATATAAAATGTATATTAATTGTATAGGTGTGTTTAACGGATAAAGTATGCTATTAGTTATGTAATTTATGAAGTTAATAGTAAAGTATATGCTAATTAGGGTCGTTGCATTTTTTGTATGAGAGCATACCATTCTTAGAAAAACACGAGGGTTGTGGGTTTATTGTGATTTTATGGTATGTATAGTTGTTGAGTCATGCTTTGTTGACTTTGTTTTATGGAAACAACATAATTAAAGGAGAAAAGATCCTAGATGGAGTGATGAAGGCACACACTCATGACTACATCTAAGATGAATTTTCATCTCAACTTTAAATGTTTTTACATATGAGTGGTTTGAAAATAATTGTTTGAGTTATATTATGCAATTTGAGTTACATTATTTAGGATATAACTTTACATGTTATAGTGTTTGTGGCAAGATGATCTAGTGGTATACATACAAATTTTATTTGATTTCTAACCAAATTCCTTATGTCGATAGAAATAGCACGTATACCACCAACTCAACCACCTACTCCTCCACCTGGAGATATGCCTAATCTAGCTCGAGCCATAGAGATGATGGCCACAACTTTTTGTTAGTGAAAACGGCAAGTGCACCAGTCGCACATAACAAGTAATAGTTCTCTCCACATGGACTTATGCAACACATGACAAATCTTGTAATTGACAACTTAAATAGACAACAAAGCTCACAAAAACACAAAGAAACTCTTTTTGTATTTTTATCAAACAGTTGGTGTGCAACAAGAAAGTTAACATAAAGTATTTACAATTGTCAAGACTAGATTTCACTTACTTCATTCTCATGCATTCACAAACATTTAAATTCCATATTCAAGTCAAAATCAACTCATAAGATTACTCAAATCCTATTCCTAGAGACTTTGAGCCTATGATAACTCATCAAGTTCCAATTCCTTGAATCCTTAATAAGAGAAATCATGTATTAAGTTTAAGAGTTTTGGGATTACTAATGAATCAAGTTCTATCCCAAGATACAAGCTCCATTAGATATTCAATTTCAGTTCTAGGTTCAAAAGACATTTTCCAACACCTCAAGAATTGTAAACAAACCATGGGTGATCAAACCAAAGCAAACATTAAGCACGAAAATCAAATACTAACATTGAAATTGAAAAAGCATATGTATATTTAAAACACCAAATTACACAAGAAATATGTTCATTACATCTAATCTCAACAAGATCTAGCTCTCCATGGTGGAGAACCTATGGTTTATAAATAGAAGAAATAGGGAGGAGATGGAAACCAAAGAGAAGATGCAAGCCCTCTCCCAAGGTTCTTGACAACTACTCTATGCTCCAATTGCGTCTCCCATTCACATCTCCATCTCCAATTCGTAACTCATCTTCCTCTCCAACCCTACAAGGCGGAAAACCACCATGAATGGAGGAGTGGGAGAGTTTCCCAAAACCCCTATCAACCTCCAAGAGGCTCTCCAAGCACCCAAAATTGTTTCTCTATCGTGCTAAATAGGAATCACCCAAACCCTCACGAGAAACGTGTTTAAATACCCATTTTTGACACATCAGCGTCGTTGCCGCCCAATGCCATCTCAACATCGACAATCGCTATTAGCAAAACTGCGAAACAGGCAACTGATGAGCTCATATTTTTGTCCTAATTTAATGTTTAATTTTGTGGATTTAGTTGAACTTTTGTTCTTAAAAGATTAATTTAATTAAGATTTTTATAATTAGGTTTATTGAGCATGAAATCAAAAACATGTTAAAAATAGTTTTTTAGTTGCATAAATGTTCTTTGGATATTTTGAGGTGTGTTAGTGCAACTGCAACTAAGTTTAGCTCTCAGAGATGTGAAAATAAATTGATTAAAGCTTCATGGTACATTAAAGATAAAATCTAATAATAGAAAATTATCAAAATCATGAAATCCAAGCCAAACATTGCATGAGGAATGCATGAAAAGCTTAAAAAAGTGAAGAAGTTTGGCTAAACCAAGAAGAGAAAACGGACAAAAAAAATTAGACTTTGCGGTTTTCTCTATCTTTATGATAAAAAATAATTTGGAAAAATATACCTTTAGATATTTTATTTGATATTTTTAAATAATTATCTAATTTAATTATCTCATAAAATATCAAAAAATAATAACTATCAATTATTTTAAATATAGCAAGATCTTCTTAAATATTTTTGGATCTCTGCAACAAACAAATATTTCTCATCGATTCACATAATAAATAAGGTTATGTGCATACTTATTATTTATTAGAGTACTTTCGATTGTTAGGTGGATGTTCCCATTCACTTCACTATAATTATATAATATATATAGGTTTACTTATAGCTTACATACATATATTATAATATATATATAAAAATATATATATATATATATATATATATATATATATATATATATATATATATATACGTTCAAATTTATATATTTTAATATCTATATAATTAAAAAAAATATTTATTTTAATTTATACGTATATTATGTTATAAATATTATAACTTATTTTATTATTTGAAGTATATATTTTGTAGTAATATTTTTATTATAATTATTTTAATTGTAAATATTTAATTAATTTTGATTCCCTTAATATTTATAATCTTTATATTTATATGTTCATAGTTTATTAGACTACATACAATATACATGAAAAGTAATGTATTATAAAATTTTAGATGTCAACATACTAGAAATATTGTGGTATAAATTTTGAGATGTTACACTAGGTGATCATGTTGTCTATTGTGTCGCGGTTTGTCTATGAGAGTTGAGTCGTGAGAGTTGTGTTGTGATGATTGAGGCTTAGAGTTGTTTTGTGAGAGATAATGGATTTCTTGCTATTAATTGTTTGACTTCAAATTAGATGATGAATCTCATCTATTGTGCAATTTTGATTAACCACATTTAGGATAAAGATTAGGATAGTGTGATAAATTATGGGATATGTGACTTTTTAAATAATGCTTGTGTATATTCGATGAAAAATATAGATTTTTATTTGATGATGGAATTATCATATGTAGTATTTGTTAATTTTAACTAGCTTAACCTTCTGTTTGCGGTTGTGATTTCCACTTGCGATGATTGTATGTTATACGTGAGTAGAGTATCATGGAGGTGGTGGAGGAAATACAAACAAGTGATGGTAACCCAACCTATGTGATTGGAGATCCCATGAATAAGGTTCATATGGGTAAAAACAAGTCACTTGTTAGTTCTAATAGTACTAAATTGATTTTTAAATCAATTGTATCCATTCCTATGGTGTGTGCGAAAGTGTTAGAGGTTGCATGATTGAGAGGTTAAACTTTGTAAATTAAAATTCTATGCGGTGTAAGAATTTCAGTTTAAACAAAGTTTTTAATGATTTTCATATCCCTTATGGGTGTTGTATGATTTGCAGCATACACTTGATGAAATCACCTATTTGAGTGTCAAGTGGGGCCGCTTGTATGAGATCTTGGCATGATCTCAAGAGCACTAATGAAAACCGGGCACGCCTATGACCTAGTAAGCACAACACAACATTAACAACAAGAATTATAGGGGTGTATTGTGATTGATAAACTACTAACACTTATGAAGTGTCTTTGGTTCATATATAGCTTGCTATACTAACTACATTGTGTGTTAAGTTTATCTGTCTAGGACTGGTTCATATAGCTTGCTATACCATCTCCGATGCATTACATCTTTCGAGACCTAGAATTTTCTTCTTTCAATCTTTCTTTTCTTATCTTTTGAAATGTGTGGGGGATTGTTGTGAAATAAACATTATAAACGTTATGACATTTCAAAAGTTTTTTGTTTTTTTACATTGTTGCAGTCATAAAATCTTTGCATTTTCATTTTGGATATGGCCATTCATTCACAAACCATTTTGATTTGGTTTTTAAGATTGTTACCATTGTTTTCTCAACTGGCCATGGGTTTTGTACCTTGCTCCTCCTCCATCTATAAATAGATGCCATTTGCCTCCTCCAAAACACACCACTTGAACTTTCATTCTTCTCTTCTATATCTTCTGTTCTCTTAGTTCTTCTTTTCTCTCTTTATTCTGAGTCTAATTATTCACTCTTCTAAGAGTACCTTGCTAGTTCTGAGATCCTCAGAAAATCTAAGAAGTTCTTGTTATATTTTGGAAAGCTTGCATAATATACCGCAGATAAGTCCTTAAGGACAATGATTATACACATCTCAGAAATTGCTCTTTTATTCATGGTTTGTCAACTTTTACAACAGGAATAACTATTTACTCCCCTTGTCCTTATCCTATAGTTGCTTGTTGTAAAACTCTATTTTTATGTAAATTATACACACAATAACTTTAATAATTAGTTTAATGCGTGTGACTTATTTATAATCAATTAAACCAATATTACATAGAAATTTTAATTTGTTCATGTGAAAATAATTTTTCAAACTTATCAAACACGACCATAGTATAAATGTAATATAATAATGTTATGAGTGAAAAATAAAAGTTTTAACTTCATAAAATTAATAGTTAATTAAGTTGTAGTTGGATAATTAGTGAAATATTAAGGAAGGATTAGTTTTAATAAATTGAATCATGGTTAAGGATGCAATTATATCAAGGAAAAAAGATCAATTGGGCAAAGTCTTAACCGATTAGAGTAGAAGTCTCTTTTTAACAACAATCACTATTGACATAACCAGTTCTAATGAAAAACTACTTTAAACTGATCTCTTCAAATCTCTCCCAGTTTATGGTGAAGAGAGTTTCTTGGGAAATTAATATTTAAATTTTTATTTAATTTTGTGTGTGTTCTTGTGCCATCAAATGCTATGAATACCAAAATAATCACATCCCCAATTCTCTTGAGAAATTCATACTTATTGAATAAATCTCTTATGCAAATTTGGATTAAATTCGTGGATCTCCGATTTGACAATTGGATGAATTGTGATGTGAATGTGGGCATATCTTAATTGTATTGAATGTTTGATGTATTTTATTTGTTGTTATAAATTTTGGGGTGTTTGATGAATGAATCTTGATTTGTTATATTTTGTAATTGTCTGCGGTTGTGAAAGTGTGATCCTAGAAAAATAAATTAACATATTTATGATAAAATAATTTGATTAAATATATGTTTATATTTGTGTGAATATTGATTTAGTAAAATTTAAGATGTTTAGTCTTAGGTAATAACACCTAAATACATTTTTCTATTATATATTAAAACCTAAATACATTTTTCATTGAATTGGTTACCCAACCCAGTTAAAATAGTTTAGGTGGGATTTGAAAATTTGGATTTTTAAACTTGAGTTATTTAAGTGGGATTGTCAAAACTTCTGAAAATATATTCAATTAACATTAGTTTTATGATTTTTTAAGAAATATTTGTAGGTTTTACTTAGGAATGGCAATTCGACCGCATGTTAAAAAAAAACGTGAAACGGATTAAAATATTAAATTAAAATATTAAATCTGCTTACCTATAAAGGTTTGCAAAGGTTTGCAATCGGATCGACCTGCTTAGAAAATTATATGTCAAAATATACTTTTATTTAAGTACGTAAAACTCCAAAATGCACGTATAAGAAAAACGACACTTTTTTTTAAATCCACTTTTATAAATTTCAGTCATGTCATGAACCATACATGCTTACAATATTATTTAGAACTATCCTATTAATTTCAAGTATCCTATTATTAGAGTCCTTGAATCCTACTACATTAATTAAAACACATTTATTTAGGATATTTCATTTAGTAGAATCATTCACTCCTCTATCATTTGTTTCCTTGAAATCAAATTACATGTAAATATGAATAATTCGAATGTCAGTAAAAATCAATAAAATAAAGCATTTAATGTGGAAGATGTTGGGAAATTTTTAGCCTGAAAGACTGCTGGAGTCATTATTGGGAATTTTTTTAATGAAATACAGAGATTGATCACTATTTATACAAGTGACTTTACACTCTTTTTAATATAAAATTTTTAAGCTTAGTATTTATAAAAAAAAGAATTCATATATCATTCATTTTTTTTTAATTCTCAATACTAGGTAAATTTTTAAGAAAACATATAAATAAAAATAAATAGAACAGCGCACAACAATTTAAACTTTTACTTATATAAAACGTAAAGGGCATAGTAGCATTAAATTAATGGAATAAAATATTACATGTTAAATAATTAAAATAAGTTAGGAACAATTTGATATTAATTTAAATTCTCATTCATTTTTTTTTGTTAAAAATTGTGATAAGAATAGGGATTATAATGGATCAAGAGAGTACCACATTTGACTATATCTAATTCTTATCTTTACAGAAAAAAAAAATCATTTACATTCCATATTTAATGAATATTAAATTTTTGTTTCATCATCTTCACTTTTCAAATATTAACTATTTTTTTTATGAAAAGATAAAAATAATTTAATGTCAGAAGAGTTCATATTTTCTTTTTATCAACTATGGAAAAAGAAATTATAATTAATAAATATTAGAATATGAAATAATTGATGGTGTGAAATAAGAATCGAGAAAAAAAAAGAATAAATTAGACGAAAGAAAATTTATTATAATTTTTTAGATGAACTAATAAATTTAAAATATTTTAATATTTTAAAACAGATATAAACATGTCTTATTCATACCTTGTATCTAATTAATGAAAAAAAATAAATAAAGACGGGCTAAAACAATACCGAATAAATTCGTGTAAAGTCATTAGATTTAACACTGAAAATATTATATATTTATTTAATTTTTATATTTAACTGTGAACAATTAATTTCTTTATGAATACCTGATTTGCGGAGGATTACATGCGCAAATTCCGTGGACACATGAAACTGTCCTTGGACCACAAGGCAGAGACCGAATTAAGCGAATACAATCACTGTATGAACGACATGGAGCTATTACTACATCACTTTTCTTTGGATTAACTTCTTCTGGAAATGAATGACCTACAAACATAATTATATATTTTTAATATAAGTAAATATAACAAAAACTAATATTAAATGGGATAAATACAAAACAAATACCACAACAAACTTCCAATGCAAGACCTACAAACAAAAGTGCTAACATAAAAGAATTCTTTGACATATTTTCCAAACTATACAATCTCAAATACAAGACACTGAAATTTAAAATCAGATGTTTGTTATGATAATTTGGTAGGTTTTAAAGTAAAAGTTGATCATTTTATAGGGGAGGATAAGTTCTTAATGATACAAAATTCATATCAAATCTTAATCTTCCTTTTATGATTGTTTCATATTACATTACTTTTAAGTCCTATTTTTTATTTTAATACAAAAATTATAACTATCATACTTATTAATATTTAAAATAAGTTATTCTCATGATTAAAAATGTCCTAATATAAATATATACATTTAATTAGAATAAATACATTACTTAATGTAGTTTAATGCTACATTTAGGGATCTGAACGGGGTGGGTAGGGTACGGGTAGTAGCTCTCCCGTACCCTACCCGCTGGATAAATATCCGCCTCGTACCCGTATCCATATTCTTCGGGTATCCATTATGCGAGTATCTTTTTCATATCCACGGGTACCCACGGGTTTAAAAAATAAATATTTAATCAAAAATTCAAATAAAATAAAATAAAATACATCACTGTCATAAATTTTAAATAAAGTTCAAATAAACTCAAGTTCATACAAGTTCAAATATTTATAAAAGTAAATATAAAATAATGTTCAACACAATGGAAATTCTTTAATTAGTGCTTTGTGAATTAAAGTTTAGCGGGTACGAGTATCCACGGGTACGGATACTATGATACCCGTACCCGCTTCGCTAAAATGCAGATATCAAAAATACCCGTACCCGTGGATAGCGGGTATCCATTTTTAATATTCGTTTCCTACCCATTATGGGTTTTATCCGCATATACCTGCGAGTATAGATTTTTTTAACATCCCCAACTACATTGTTAAATATTAAATTATTAAAACATTTTTCATTACTTACTTCTAATACATTATACATAACAGTAATATATAAGATTATTTAATTGATTATGAATATTTTAATAATTTAAACGGTAACGAATATATGGCAGGGACGGGTATTACAGTTGATATGGGAATAGGGACGAGACAAATATATACATACCCATACCCATCTTAATACCAAATCGAAAAAGTCGGGGATTCCCCATACTCATACTCATACCCATACCTAGTCAATGCGGGGATTCCCCGTTAAAACGAGGACAAGTTCGAGCAATATCCACGGAACGAGTTTATTTGTTATTCCTATGTACTTGTCCTCTTTGTTTATTATATATTTATTTTTAGTTATGCATTGATCCTATTTATTTATTTATACAATTACATTATTTAATATCAAAATAAAACTTATGATAAATAAATATTTGATTATTGTAATTGGAGGTATAACCTTAGGGATTTAAATGAGTAGTAGGTACTCAAGATGAGATGTTCTTGGATTACTATGTTGGTCATGGTGAGACTCATTTATTCTGACTAATCACTACAAATAATCACTACAAAATTAATAAAAAATCTTTATAATCAAATTTCCAAAATAGGAACCAAATTGAGATGAAAAAAAATAGAGGGACCAAATTGAGATTTCGCTATGAAAATAGGAACCAAAGACATGATTAAACCTATATGTATATGTGAATATTTTAAGTATGTTATATGTTATTGTAAAATTATGTGTTAAATTTTATAAGTATAATATAAAAAATAATAGTAAAAAAAAATTGATCATCACAAAAATAAAAAAACTATATTAAGGTAATGATAATAAAATAATACATATTATATATATAT
>Ga0214543_1012058_pt1 | contig 11743 bp, 9 predicted proteins | sample CNSS2metaG_FD_160094 | JGI IMG/M metagenome (GOLD analysis project Ga0214543, IMG submission 160094) | Root nodule microbial communities from cowpea collected in UCLA plant growth center, Los Angeles, California, USA - CNSS2 | ecosystem: Host-associated > Plants > Roots > Nodule | place: USA...
CCTAATTACTCCTATGGATGACTGTAATAGCCACTTCCGTATGTTTCATGTTTATCTGCTTGGTTCTCGTTATTATAATTATGTGATGCTTATTTGGTAGAATAATCTATTAAAATGGGACGTCACAAAAATTACCTATTGACAAACCTTTTTTTGACAAAGTTAACAAAGTATCTAAAAATGGAATTAACAAACTTAAATTTTTATTTTTTAATTAAAATAAAATAATAAAATAATACTATTTTAAAATTACAATTTATATATTTATATAATAAAATAATAAAATAATACCAAAATAAGAAAGTTTGTCAAAAACTTTGTTAAAAAACTTTGTCAACCAATAATAGCCCATATAAAAATGGGCAAAATTCTCACTAAGATAAAATTAATTTTTGAAGAAGAAAATTATTTTAAAAAAAATAAAGAAATAAAGAAAGCTATACTCTACAAAGAAAAAACTAACTAAAAAATGATTAATTAGTGATTTAGTCCTATAATAAGTTACTTTGATTATTTTTGTCCTTTTATTTATTTTGTTTAATTACAATTTATATATTTATGTTAAAATATTTTTTTATACTTTATACATAAAATCATTCCAACTAAATCTTTAAATTATATAATTTTTTACCCCTCATCTAAATACTCAAAATTTTTAACATTTAAGTGGAATGATTTGATGGGGACGTAGTATTCTACATTTGAGGTAGATGCACAGTATTCCACACTTGAAGTGGATGCACCTTGGGAGCTAGAAGGAATAAGCCTGGATGGAATGATGGGGTCACCATGTGGCACCTTATCTGCGGGTGTTTCTTCTATTTATATAAGTTGTAATTAGATTTAATTACTAATTTGGTTTTAAATTAAAGAGGACAAACTTAAATAATTAAAAAATACTAAATTGGATAAAAAATAATAAAAGAATTAAATTAAACATTTTTAAAAGATAAAAAGACTAATTTAAACCAAAATATAATAAAAGAATCAAAATGAAATAAAACAACACATTCATAAGTAAATCAATAATTAAAATTTAAAAAAAAAAGTATACAAAGATGCGGCTAAGCTCTCCTCGTGAGAAAAAATTTTGTTAAGAAATTTAGAAAGAGGGTAAAACCTTACCTAATGAATGAAACTTTTATTTTATTTTTAAATTATTATAATCTACAGGTAGATGGTCGTTATTTCATGTTGTGTACACAAAACTGACACTATTGACCGACGCATTTTTATAATTGTTAATTGAGTGTATTCTTGTAGTGAGTGGATTAAATTAAAAAAATTAAAATAATAAAATAAATTAAAAGAATCTTAACAATAAAGAAAAGATTATTAAATCAGTTAAAGGTACATCAGACCGACAGTTTTTTTATTTTTAATTATTGAGTTAAAATTATAAAATAATTGGCATGGACATGGAGGTAAAAAAAAATACAAAGAAAGTTACATTAAAAGTTAAAACCAAAGGTCCCAGAGAGTACCTTCAACCTCAACCGTTTAGCGAGGAGCACGGAAACACAGTGAGAATAGAAAGAAACTAACACACGTCGGAGCAAAAAAAAGGGGTCACGAATTTTAGATCCAATGTGCATTTTCATTTTCATTTTGGTTTTGAGTTTGATGAACAGAGACGAAAAAGTGAGAGAAAAAAATTGATGTAAAAATGGAGATATCGAAAGCGATGGACGCTCTCCGAGATAGAGCGACGTTCGTAAAGGAGTCACTTCACAAGAGCCAGACCATCACCGATAGCATGGTTTCCATTCTCGGTTCCTTCGATCATCGTCTCTCTGCGCTCGAAACCGCCATGCGTCCCACTCAGGTACGCTCGTACGTGTCGCTTTTAATGGCGGAAGGTATGAATCACGTGAATCACACACTTCCGATTATAGCAATACAATGTGTTTATGTTACTTCTTTCGTCACTTAACATTGCAGCAATTAAGAGTTGTATTGTTCAATTTCTCGTTAGCAAGAGCGTTTGCGTTTGGATGAAAGGAAATTTTCGAATTCACGTTTAGAAGTTCGTTTATGAGGATATAATTTTTCTCGAGAACGATTTTGTTGAAAGTTTCTGGGAGGAGATACAAATCTAAATTAGTGGAATTAAAATACGATATTTGTTAAATATTAATCATGTTTTTTTGCGGCTGAATTAAAAAAATTAGAATTAAATATGTTTTTGTTTTTTAATTTTTAGTGAATTTTGGAGTCAGTCTATTTCAAAATTTTAGGTTATTTTAGTTGTTTATATTTCAAAATACTTGAATCTAATTTTTTTAATAAGATTTTGTTAAATTTATTTAATATTTTGTACCTATGTCAATATTATATTTAAGTTATTTATATTATTTGATATTTTTTTAATATTAAATCAAATATTATTATTATGAAACGCGTTTGAAATGTCGACTAAATTTTATAAAATTTGATTAAAATGACTAAATTTATGTATTTTAAAAGATAAAGAACTAAATTGGTACAAAATGTTAAAATTCACTTAGAATTAAGGGACAAAAAATATATTTAATCCAAAAAATTATTTTATCGTAGCTGACCGATAGATGATAGAAATAAAAATAAAAAAATCTCACTATATATATATGTCATCTCAATTTTTGTTAGATCGTTTCATTTACAATAAATTAAAAATTTTAGTTAAAAGAACACATAAGTATTTAACTTGTATCAAATTTATTTAAACTAGTGAAAATAGTTACTAAATAAAAACAGACCATTTTATAAAATATTATCCTGTAAAAATAAGAGTAAATTTATACAATATATATATATATTATAATTGAAGGGAAAAAATTATCTATCTCAAATATGTTAGTTTACCATATTCTCTATTTTTCTAGAGTTTAGTTGGTTTTTTACTTGACTAGATTGTTGTTTCAATTTTCTTTTTGGGTTGATATTAGATAAAAACGCATTCAATTCGTAGTGCACATGATAACATTGACAAGACTCTAAAAGCAGCAGAGGGGATTTTGAATCATTTCGACCAGACACGGCTGGTGAGTCTTTGTTTTACTTTTTTATTTATTTTCAGTTAATTTTCGTCTTACTTACATAGGATATATAATTTTAAGATAATGATATTTTAATTTATTTTTTTTATTCACTTTCAATATATTATTTTAATTATTATTAGATTATTTATTTTAATGTTTTTTAGTGATGTGATATAATGATATGATGATAATTAGAATGATAAACTAAAAATAAATTAAAAAAGTGAGTTAAAGTATTATTATTCATAATTTTATGATTTGAAGAGCCAACTTGATGAAAATATAAAATGAAAAATATTGTAACTAAGGTAATGAAAGGCACTAAATTTCATTTTTGATTCCATTACCCCCTTTTTGTGTTTTTTTAACTAAAGTTTGATGCTTAACTTTTATATTTTATCAAGATTTTGGTCTTCTTTAAATTATATTTTTATTACTAAAATCACATGCCGCTTTGGATTTCGTATAAGTATAATAATATATTACATTATAGTTTTTCAATTAAATTAAATTAAATCAGTAGTGATTAATAATGTTTTTTTTTTCATGATTTTGATTGAAATTTAATTATTAGGCGGAGGCCAAAATCCTTCGAGGGCCGCACGAGGATCTGGAAAGCTATTTAGGAGCAGTTGATCAGTTGAGGGCAAATGTTCGTTTCTTTAGTAGTAAAAAGAGCTTCAAAAGTAGCGAGGCTATTGTCACCCACGCTAATACCTTGCTTGCCAAAGCTATCACAAAGTTAGAAGAGGAATTCAAACATCTTTTGACAAATTATAGGTTCGTCTTCCCAAATTTTAATTGCTAATTTTTCTTTTCCATTGATGTTTATATTATATCTTACACTTACTTTTTTATGTCATTCTTTTCTTTTATCAATAAACATTAGTTGTTAATTTTGGTTAATAAGAATAATTGAACTCACAACTTTTTTAATACTTTCTTCTAAACTTTTCGGACCAATTTTATATTTTTCAAAATTTAGTGAAAAGAGTTGAACCTACACCATTTTTTTAGTTTCATTTACAACTTTTATTGTTGGCACAAACTTGTATTCTAAAACTATGTTTATTCAAATAAACTTTCTTTCTAATAAAGTTGTTTTTATGTGCAAACTATGTTTCTCGAGGCTAAACAAACTACAAATTATTCAAGTTATTGATTCTCAAGTTTGGTTCAAATTCCTTTATGGTATTCTCATCAAGTTTTGCTCTTATCTTCACACGTAAAACTACTATTAACTCAACTCAATATCAAAAGACCTAAATTTTTGCTTTATAGTTTTTCAGTGTTGAAATTTCACACGAGGAATTTCACCTTGATAGTATTTTGCTTGCATATATAACTCACTTCACAAATTAACTTCTTAGTTATTTAGTTTAATAGGCCAATGTGTTAAAGGTAATACATATTATTTAATAATATTATTTTTAAGTGTTAAAGGTAATACATATTATAAGCCTAAAAGGCAAATACATATTATTTTTAATTTTTCAATAGGAACTTAATTCAAGTTTACTAAATTATAATTTGTAGTTTAGTATGTAATTCCTACTTACTACAAGAAATTTTTTAAATAATAATAAAGTTTAATGACAAAAAATATATTTAAAGTTTAATTTATTAATTAAAAACTAATTTAGAAACTAAATTTTTTAATAATTAATGTTAATATTAGTTATCCATTTATATATCAATTTATAATAAAGATTTGTCACTAAAATTGATCTTTATTTAATTTCTTTTTTTTAGTATCAGTGAAGTTTTTAGCAAAATTGCTGTGTACTTGAATTTGCATTATTAAAAGTATGTATTCAACTACGTCAAGTATTTCCTTAAAGGAAAATTATCATTTTCCTTCCTTAAATTTATCTCGCATTGGACGCTTGATTTTTTTCTCTTGTAGACCTAAAGTTAAAAAGTCTATCCATATATATATATATATATATATATATATATATTTATATATATTTAATTATTTTTTTTTTTTTTATCTTTTTATAAAATTAGCTTTTTATTTCAGTAAACCTGTGGAACCTGATCGCCTTTTTGAGTGCCTACCAAACTCCCTAAGGCCCTCAAATTCTGGGAAAGGTGAGGGTGGTGGAAAAAACCATTCCGGAAAACAAAGTTCAGAAGCTGTCACTTTCGCACTTCCAACTCTCATTCCACCAAGAGTCATACCTTTGCTACATGATTTAGCACAACAAATGGTTCAAGCTGGCCATCAACAACAACTTTTCCGAATATACAGGTAATATATATATTTTTTTCATATAATCAAGTGACGAAGTGGTTGCATTCATATGTGCTCTAAAACTATAAATCTATTTGATTTTTTTTTTTTGTCAAGTACGGTTTGTGATCTATGTTCCAAATTTGTAGAGATACCCGAGCGACAGTCCTGGAACAAAGTCTTAGGAAGTTAGGTGTGGAAAGGTTGAGTAAGGATGACGTTCAGAAAATGCAATGGGAGGTTTTGGAGGCAAAGATTGGGAATTGGATTCATTACATGAGGATTGCTGTAAGATGAATAAGATGTTTTTTTTTTTTTCTACTTGTTCTGCTCTCTGCATTTTTCTAACTTTCCTTGAATAGGTCAAATTGTTGATTGTTGGAGAGAAGAAAATTTGTGATCAAATATTTGATGGTGTGGACTCTTTGAAATCTCAATGTTTTGCCGAAGTCACTGCTGGTAGTGTGGCCATGCTTCTTAGTTTTGGAGAGGCTGTTGCAAAAAGTAAGAGGTCACCTGAAAAATTATTTGTTCTTCTAGACATGTATGAGATAATGAGAGAGCTTCAACCAGAGGTATTATAAACTTCTTAAATAAATCTTAAAAAATTTATTTTATGTCATTTTCTTATATTTATATCTCACTGTTTTTTATTGGGGTGGTCCATGATGTAGATTGAGAGACTTTTTGAAAGTAAAACATGCACTGAAATGAGAGAAGCTGCAATAAATTTGTCAAAGAGATTAGCTCAAACTGCCCAAGAAACCTTTGTTGATTTTGAGGAAGCAGTTGAAAAAGATGCTACGAAAACTACTGTAATGGATGGAACTGTCCACCCTTTAACCAGCTACGTCATCAATTACGTAAAGTTTCTGTATGAGTGAGTAATATCCAAATGTTTTCCCTTCGATTGTGTTTGTGTAATTAATTACCTATCTTTTCCGAAATATTTTATAAACACTTCCAAAAGGATTTCAAGAAATAATTGTTTTTCATCAATGTTTTCTATGATATGATAATGTAATTTGATTTAGATGTTAAAATGTAATTGTTTATTCTAAATGCAAACAGTTATCAATCAACCTTGAAATTACTTTTTCATGAGTTTGATCCCAATGACCCGGACGGACAATTAGCAATTATTACAACAAGGATTATGCAGGCTCTGCAAACTAACTTGGATGGAAAATCAAAGCAATATAAAGATCCAGCACTGACCCAGTTGTTTCTTATGAATAACATCCATTACATAGTGAGATCTGTGAGAAGGTTGGTTATGTACTTTTTTGTTTTTTACCATAATTGAATTGTGAGATTGATTTTCAAATTGGATCCAATTCCATTTTGCTTATTGTACTTGTAGGTCAGAGGCAAAGGACATGTTAGGGGATGATTGGGTGCAAATACATAGAAGAATTGTGCAACAACATGCAAATCAGTATAAAAGGATTTCTTGGGCAAAGGTTTCACTCTTCAATTTCATAAACTGTAGAGAAATGTTTATAATTTTGAATAATTTTGAGTTTGCATGACTACGGTTTCAATGATAGATACTGCTGGATGACCTTGTAGATTTTACAATGCCTCACTGTCCCAGCAAGTGAGAACACTAATGCAGTCACAAGAACAATGATTAAAGATAGATTCAAGACATTTAACGATCAAATTGAAGAGCTTCACCAACGACAATCTCAATGGACTGTTCCTGACAGTGAATTGCGTGAATCTCTTAGATTGGCTGTTGCTGAAGTCTTGTTACCCGCATATAGATCTTTCCTTAAACGTTTTGGGTATATTTCAATTAATTTTGAACAAAATTGGAAGCATTTTCTTATTGTTTTTAGAGTTGTTTTCTCATGAAAAGTTTTACTTTGATGATCAGCATAATAAAGATCTGCACTGAAAGACAAGATAGATTGTCAAAGTAAAACTTTAATTGTGATCGGAGAACAACACTAAAAACACCTATTGAACTATGTCTATATCTTTTTTCTTTTCAGTTTCTGAATTTTCTCACAAATTTGATTCCTTTTGTGGTGATGAACATGTATTTAATCTTTCAGGCCCGTGATAGAGAACGGCAAAAATCCTTATAAGTACATGGTATATTCTCCAGAACATCTTGAGCAAATGCTAGGTGAATTTTTTGAAAGCAAGATATGGGGTGAACCAAAGCGATAAATCATTGCAGCAAATTCCTTTCCTTTGTGATTTGGAAACCTACTTGTTTATAATAATTATCAATATTGTACATGTCTGGTCATTCAATTCAACTTTATTCTTTCTTCTTCTCTCATTTTAGCCCCAAATTACTGAATAGTCATTAACTAGTTCAATTATTAGTTCCTATTTAGGATTGATTTATAGACACTTTGACCATATCCAAACATTTAACTCACTATTATTATTTATTCTATTTCTCTCTCCTGTCATGTTACAAAGTCAATGATATCAATCACTTATGTTGCTATTGTGGCTACGGTTTGTAGTGTTTTCATTTTTCTTAAAGAGATAAAACAATAATCTATTGCCAAGTATTAATATTATAATGGGCAAAGAGAAATATATTCAAGGAGAACAAATTGGCTATGCCAATTTCCGTTTCACAGTTGTAATAGTAATTATGCAGAAAGAGAAAAAGAACATTACAATGTCACTGGTTGTGTTATGATGATCCCACACACGTTAGTGACTAATTTCAAAGAGATTGGTTCTATCATTAACTTGTTTTTGTTGATTGAATTGATCATTCTCGGAAGGTGTCAGTGTGACAGTGTCAGAACTGAGAACTGCGAACTGCGAATTAACAGTAATGTTTTGCTTTCCCTTTTCATTGAAAAACTGTGTTATAACTGTTCCATGTTGCTAGCTATGAAAAAAGACAAGGTTGCATTTGATCCTTCATATGGAACAATGTAACATGATGAAGGCTTGGAATCAAAGCTAAAGCATGAACACACAGTTTTGGCTTTACACTTTTACTGGTTGGTGTTGCAGCTTCTTTCGTATTACATTAAACTTTAGAGTTATGCAGAAAAAAAATATTTTGTGGTAGGTTTAAATTAAAGAATATAGCATATAGTATATGGGGGAAGTAGGATTCTGAACCTTGCACACACTCCAACAACGGAGAAAAATATGTTGTAACTTACAACAAAACTAAAATTACTACAATTCAATCATACACTTTTATCAACTTTATTAAAATCAAATCTAATTATATACACAAAAAGCCATCCTAACAATCTAATCTAATATTATACATAAGCCAACTTAACCATCAGTAACTTCTTAATAAAATAATATATTTGTAAAACATATAATTCAAATTTTTCATCCACAAACAGAAAAAATATTGACGTATAACTCATTCAAAATTTTCCAACACCAAAAAATAAATCAATAATCCAAATTCAAAACTTTTGAGCCTAAACCTACCTCTTATCATTCACTAACAAATTCATTTCCTTCTCACTCTCTTTCTCTTACCCTTTTTCTTACCCTCCATCAACCACAAACACACACACAATATTACTTTATTTATTCCATAGTCCTCATGTCACATGCAAGTCTCTTCAACCACAAAAGAGGCATGAATTCTTATGATGTTGTTCATAAGACCTCTTGAAAAATCATAATGGTACGTATTTTTTCCATTTTTATGATTTTATTGACGAAGTTTTGATTTTTTTTTTTTTTTTTTGCAACCCTCTTCTTTCTGACCATTCTTTAAGATTTCTTCAACAATCACAATGATATGTATTTATCTATTTTTTGGTATTCTTGACAAAAAATTCATTTTTAAAGAACTTTCTTCTTTCTGATCTAACATATTCATGTTTTTCTTTTTTGGTTTTTAACACTTGTTTTGTTTATATTAATGAATGGTTGGACAAGATGAAAAAGGTTGGAAAAAATCAAAGATTAAAGATCGGTTTAAGATCACATAGAAGTCTCTCTAACCACAAAACAAACATAATTTCGTCTTCAATGTTTAATACCTCTTGAAAAAATCACAATGATATGTATTTTTCTATTTTTATGGTTTTGTTGACAAAGTTTCAATTTTTTTTGCAACACTCTTCTTTCTTACCATTCTTTAAGACGTCTTTAACAATCACAATGCTATGTATTTATCCATTTTTTGGTATTTATTATTGACAAAGTTTCCATTTTTAAAGAACTTTCTTCTTTCTAACCTAACATAGTTTTCTTCTTCTCCAAAAGAGTTATGTACTTTTGTACAATTTTTTTTTTCATTTATTTAATAATTTTTATTTAGTAACTCATGTCAAAGTGCAAGATTTCTCTTTAATTTTTAAAGATATGCAATAAATGTGAATCATGACGGAGGAGAGTTCTCACAGTTTGAGTACCAATATCAACTTTGTTTGTAGAAGAATTTCATTTTTCAATGGGTTGTGTTGTTGAAAATGACTTTTTATTTTTTAATCTATTTTTTTAAATTTTAAATATATATTGCTTTATGTTTTAATGTACTTTTTTTTTTCAATTTTAATATTTTTTTTAGGATAAGCAATTGAAAATATAATGAAGACTTTTTCACATATTAATAGAGATTTAGTTCAGACATTGTAATTTTGAATTTGTTCATGGACCAAACTTACTTGTTGAAATGGATAGTAATGATTTTGTCATATCTATTATTATTATTATTATTATTATTATTATTATTATTATTATTATTATTATTATTATTTGTTTATATATGTTTTTTTTTATTTATATTTATCGATGGAAATTCAAGTGTGAATTTCATACTGGATAATAATAATAATAATAATAATAATAATAATAATAATAATAATAATAAAGTAAAACAATATAAAGATACAAATAAAGACTCATTGATATATTATTTTAAGATTTTATGTTAAAAATGTATGTTAACTTATATCAATAATTTTAAAATTGTTTGCTTTTGGAATCTTTTCTATAATAACCTTTTATGTTTTGGAATCTAATCATACACTACTTCTAATCTTGCTATATTCTAAAAATTGAACAATATATTAAAAAGAAGTCTCATAATTTTATTATTTTAATTTAAAGCTACCTGAATCAACCCATTTTTTTCTTATTTTAGGAGTAAAAACTTTTGAATACTCATACTATAAAATTACAAAAATGTGTAAATCACTAACCATAATAGCTATAAGGTGATCATCATAGTTGAATTGAACCTTTTTAAGAATATTGTATGACCATCACATTTAATCCATAAATCAATGAATTGATTGTAATAAGAGAAGGCAAATCCTAATCGGAGTCTAAAACACACTCATTATAATGAATTAAAAGAGTAAAGTTTAAGATTGAAATATATGATTTTTAGTATATGTTCGTTTTAATTCTTTAATAATATGTTGCAAAAGAAAAGACAAGTATATACATTACTTTACGCGTTATTTCTATAATAAAATATTACGTAATTATTGAGATAACATTTAAATATAATTGTACAACAACAAAGAAAATACATATATCTAAGTTTTCTTATCAAAAAATCATTATCAAACAATCAACATACGATTTATTTTACAAGTAGATGGTAAGTGATTGGGTTGTTCTCCCTTTCTATTCATAGCAACCCTAAATTATTAGAATTCAAGATCTTTTATATATATATATATATATATATATATATATATATATATATATATATATATATATTAAAGTTAAATATATTTTTAATTCCTTAATTTTCAATAAAAATTGGAATTAGTCCTTCTTCAAACTTTAGTCTAATTTAGTTCCCTAAATTTAATTTAGTCATTTTTAACAAAATTTTGTTAAGTTTATTTGACGTTTCAAATGCGTTTTATATATAATAGCATTTTAGTTGATTTCATCATTTGACAAATTTTCGCTTTAATGTTAACTAAAAAATATGTTTGAAACGTCAAATAAACTTAATAAAATTTGGTTAAAAAGACTAAATCCATATATTGTGTAAAGTTAAAGGACTAAATTGGACCAAAGTTTCAAAGATGAACTAATTTCAATTTTCACTGAAAGTTAAGGGACTACGTACTAACATATTTAACCCTATATATTATGCAACATATGTCCAAATACAATCATTAATAGATATATCTAAATTATTTTGAATTAAAAAAAAAAGAAGCAAATTTAAGCTAAAAGATTCTTACAAAAATACGGTCAAAGATTTAAGTTATGCTTAAAAGTAGTTAGTATAAGAAACTTTGTAGTGATTTTTTTTTTTCATATACACATCTAGCTTAAGAGTAAACATAATTTTGATGTGGCTACACATATGAAAGTGTGTTTGTGTCTTATGTATCATGTCTCTAGTTGTTCATACATATTACATGGTATTTTTTTTAATGTATTCCTCTATCAAAGATTTATATATATATATATATATATATATATATATATATATATATATATATATATATATATATATATATATATATATATATATATTTTTTTTTATATTTAT
>Ga0214543_1012071_pt1 | contig 11727 bp, 5 predicted proteins | sample CNSS2metaG_FD_160094 | JGI IMG/M metagenome (GOLD analysis project Ga0214543, IMG submission 160094) | Root nodule microbial communities from cowpea collected in UCLA plant growth center, Los Angeles, California, USA - CNSS2 | ecosystem: Host-associated > Plants > Roots > Nodule | place: USA...
TATATTATATATATATATATATATATATATATATATATATATATATATATAAATAAAAAAAATCAAAATTTTGGGGGGCCGAGACCCCTCCCTGCTTCCACAGAGCTTCGCCTCTGACCGGACCTACTTATCTTTTGTCATTGAATAATTAATGTCACTTACGACCTCTATCCCACTATTTAGAGTTTCAATGGGGGATTTTCTGTGGAAATTTCATCCAAATTCACGAAAACCGTGTTTCTTGACCTTTATGGTGCATGGCTAACGTATATTAAGAAGTACTCAGTTTCACAAAACAAATAATAAACTGGGAATTACGGAATTCCACTGGTTTATCTTTTGTTCCACTTTGTCGCTTAGTGTAACATATTCAATTCTTATCTATTGCCCAATGAGTACTGTGCTAATCATCATCGGAGGAGGTATGATTTTAACTAACCAAATCTATTTGGTTCGAATTCATCTTTCACTATTAAAATAATTCATATTTTTTGTTAATTTTATTTTAAAATATTTTTTATAGAAAATATTTATAAATTTTATTGTGAAAATCTTTTTTTACAAAATATTTTTTATAAAACACTTTTAACAGCAAATTTTATAAAAAATACTTACAAATTTTATAATTTTATAAAAAATAATTATTTACAAAAAAATTACTTGCCAATTAAAATTCTTAGAAAAAATAACATAAAAGAATTGTTTCTTACAAAACTTATTAACAAATTTATAAGACTCATGTAACATTGAGAATTTTTAGTAATATTCAATTTTGATCTTGTTTTTCGATGGTTTAGTGATGAAGTTTGACTTACTTAACAGTGCTATAATGTATGGCAGGTGTATCCTTTGTGATATTTTGTATTTTTATATGGCTACGGCCCATCTTTGATGTTCGTCAAAAAGACTCACAATTTATGACACTCACCGTGAATAAATTTCTAAACGAGATGGAAAAGGAGAAGGTTATGAGGGTTACTGAAGAGCACCTAAGAATTGCAACTGATAACTATTCTTACTTGATGGGTTCAGGAGGTTTTGAAAAAGTCTATAAGGGAATTTTTAGTGATGGAACCATTGTAGCCGTCAAGGTTCTGCATGCGAATTCTAAAGACAGAATTCAGGAGCAGATTATGGCTGAAGTGGGAACAATAGGAAAAGTTCATCATTTCAATCTGGTTCGACTCTACGGTTTTTGTTTGGAAAAAAACTTCACAGCACTGGTTTATGAGTACATGGTGAATGGTTCTCTTGACAAGTTTTTGTTTAATCCAGAAAATGCCATAGCTTTTGAAAAGCTTTATGATATTGCAATTGGGACAGCCAAAGGCATTTCTTACTTGCATGAAGAGTGTCAACAAAGAATTATCCACTACGACATCAAACCCGGAAATATTCTCTTGGATAGAAACTTCAATGCTAAAGTTGCAGATTTTGGCTTAGCCAAACTATGCAACAGAGAAAATACTCACATTACCTTGACTAAGGGTAGAGGCACTCCTGGTTATGCTGCACCTGAGCTTTGGTTGCCAAATTTTCCAGTAACTCAAAAGTGTGATGTTTACAGCTTCGGGATGCTGTTGTTTGAAATCCTTGGAAGGAGAAGAAACTTTGAGATAGACCTTGCTGAAAGCCAGGAGTGGTTTCCAATGTGGATTTGGAAAAAATTTGAGGCCGAAGAAGCAGAAGAATTGATGGTAGCATGTGGGATAGATGATCAAAATAAAGAAACTGCAGAAAGAATGGTGAAGGTAGCTCTGTCATGTGTTCAGTATAAGCACGAATCAAGACCTGTAAGGAGTGTTGTGGTGAAAATGTTAGAAGGTTCAGTTGAAATTCCGAAACCTCAAAACCCTTTTCCGCACCTTATTCATGAGATTCTTCCACTGCCAGAATCATCTGGCAACACTTATACAAGTACTGTTCAAGGCTCTTCAGGGATGGTAACAGAATCCAGCCATGAACCTTCTTCTCTTGTTGTGACTAAGTTCGAGATTGAATCAGCCTCTACCTAAATCTTAATTCGATGACACAAAAGATCAATCCGTAGAAGTTGTTGGTCATGTGGAAAATTTGTTAGCTTTGACTAAGTCCCGAATTATTTTGTTTCTCTTTTTCTTTTTCCATTCTGTTACCCACACTAGGAATGCTTTGTGAATGATTACAAAGCATTCATATTTTTCTGTAACTCCAAATAATTTTACTTTTTTCTTCGTGAGTTAACATCTTGCATCAAAGCTAGGTGGGGTAGTAGACTTCAGTCTTCTTGAAACTTGTGATTCCAAAATTGAGTGTCTCTTATAAGTATTGAGCAATGCTCATGGAGAACCTCTTCAAGTTAAAAGAGTATTGAAATCTTACATAAGAAAATTCAAACACATCAATTTATTCTATCAAAATTAAGACTTTTAATATATTTCTATTTAGCTTGTATCCAAAAAAATTGATAGGTTATATATATTTCATATAGGTTATGGTCATGGTCATGGCATAGTTATGGTCATTGAGAGATTGTGGTTCTATATGGTTATATGACATTAGTCTTACACATATAAACCATCGGCTCTGATACCACTGCTAGGTTTATATATATTTTCATATATGGTTCTATATGGTTATATGACATTAGTCTTACACATATAAGATCTTAGACACCACTTTTACACCAAAACCTTAAGGCAATGTTGTTATGGGTCTTTATTCTTATATAGTGTTTAACTTTGTCTTTTCTATCCAATGTGGGACTTTTTGACTCACACTTGGACTATTCCCAACAAACACACTAATTACTTTATGTAGCATTGCTTTCATTATCCCCGAAATTCAAAGAAAAAACGCGTTTTCTGGCATATAAGGTCAACTACGCGGAATGAGCCGAACACGAAATATCTTGTGATATTAAATGGTTTAGTTACATCAGACTTGGTCTGAGAGACACTGTTTCTTCTTTCTCTCTGTCTATCCATAAATACTTTTTATATCAAATTTGCATGCTATCGGAGTCTTCTGCTGATCCAAACTCCATCGTTAAGTTTTCTCTCCGGGCTCATAAGCTTAGAGAATAAACATGAGTTTTCGATTTTCTTCTCCTCCTGTCCAGTTTTACGATTTTCAGACTCATCCGCAAGACGATTTTCAGACTCAAGCGCAAAACGAGTTTGACCATTTTATGGAATGGACAATAATAGCGTCTATTGGTAAGTGTATCATAAGTCTTAAATTTATTTGTCTCTCAATTTGAAGTAAGTTTAATTAGTCTTCCAAATCTAAATTTAATGTATCAGTTTATGTTAATCGAAAAAGAACTCGTTTTATTATGTTTGTAAAGATTGTCGATTATGCACTCTTCAAATATTCTATCATATTTGTTCTACTCCCTGTAATATATTCACTTCAATAACTACATATGTTGAAACGGAGCATGACGGGTTGAGAAACTACTTATGTTTGTTTTTTGTTATGAATTGAGATTCGACCCTCTAATGATTCAGTTCAAGTTCATCTCGATTAAATTTTTAGTGGGACATCTTTAATTTTTTTAACTTTGAATCTTCAATTCTTTATAATGGAGTGTTAGTAGCTATATATATTTCCTAGATATAAAAAGAGTCTAAAAATTCAAATCCTGTGGCAAAGTGCTGGTACAATGAAAAGTAGATAGGCTATACAGAAACATGTTGCATATATTTCCACCGCACAATCCACTTGTGGTAGGTTAGAAAACTTAATTTTGTCTTTTATTTCAATTTTCAGCTTCTGGGGTGGTGGGACTCGTAGCTATTATAGCAATAGTATATGCCATTATTCAATGCTTAAAGAAGGCAGGGGAAGCAATTCCTGCATATGCCCAGCTTCCTAGCACAGAGAATAATAATCATAAAACATCAAATTCATTTCCTTCAACCAGAGAAGTTGAAGTAGTGATAACACCAGCTTCCACAGTTCAAAATTCGAAAACTGAGTTTGCAACAATGGAAAGATTCCTGAGCAACATCAACAAGGAGAAACCCATCAGATTCTCTCCTGAGGAACTGGATATAGTTACATGGAACTACTCAACCATATTGGGTTCAGGTGCTTTTGGGGTTGTCTACAAAGGGAAATTGTGCAATGGAGATGATGTGGCTGTAAAAGTTATCAACAGTTTGGACATGGGAATGGAAGAGCAAATAAAAGCAGAGATTGGAACCCTTGGAAGAACCTACCATGTCAATCTGGTGAGGCTTTATGGCTTCTGCTTCCACCGTGACAAGAGAGCTCTAGTTTATGAATATGTGGAAAATGGGTCCTTGGACAAGCACTTGTTTGGTAGCCAGAACCAGGACATTGAGTTGAGGAAGCTTCTTGAGATTGCAATAGGAACAGCAAAAGGAATTGCTTATTTACACGAAGAGTGTCAAAAGAGAATAATCCATTATGATATCAAACCAGAGAATGTTCTTCTTGACATGAATTTGGAGGCAAAGGTGGCAGATTTTGGCCTGGCTAAGCTTTGCAGCAGAGAAAATAACGTTTCGGTAAACACACACTTTAGAGGAACAAGGGGATATGCTGCACCAGAAATGTGGAAGCTTTCTCCGGTGACTCACAAGTGCGATGTTTATAGTTTTGGCATTCTCCTGTTTGAGATGGTTGGAAGGAGAAGGCATTTTGATGATAGCTACAGAGAATCACAACAGTGGTTTCCACAGTGGACATGGGATATGTTTGAGAATAATGAGTTATCTGTGATGCTTTCACTTTGTGGAATTGAGGAGAAAGAGAAGGAGAAAGGTGAGAGAATGTTAAAGGTGGCTCTGTGGTGTGTTCAGTATTCACCTGATGAAAGACCTTTTATGAGTACTGTGGTGAAGATGCTAGAGGGTGAGATTGAAATTTCTCCACCTCCATTTCCCTTCCAAAACCTGGTGTCTGTTAAGCCAAACCTCACTCAAAAAGAAAGTAGTTCTGAAGATTCAGATGCCACCCAGTCATGGGAAACAACATCATACCCGGAATATGCCTCCAAAATCAAGCGCAATGCATTTGAGATTGAAGAACTTGCTTAGTTGTATCATAACAGTTCCGAGATTATTTTGCATTCAAAGAGCAAATTTTGAGCTTTGTTGAATTTACAACTACGAGAGGCACTTCCTGCAATAGCCCAATTTGTTGCCTAAACGAAAACCTCCAAAAATCTGTATCAATTTCAATATAGCAGATGTGAAAGCTTTGTAGTTTATGGAAGAAGTGAAAATAGGAATGCGGTAATCTTAGGAGTTACTCTTTGTAATCTTTGTAAACACTGATATCCAAATTGAACTGACATAACAATAGGTAGAAGTAAATCCAGAATTTTTCACACATACATATCACACTATCCCAAATTTTTTTTCCCCAAATGTAAGTTTATTTACCCAAATAACACATTTTTATTGTATTAGTTCATTTTTACTGTATTCATTCAGAATTTCGTTTTCAGTTAATCAAATTTTAAACATATTTTTGATATACTTGATAAAAAATAAGTTAAATTTACTAGTCCAAAAACATTATCGAAATTCCGAACTAAAATAATGCTGATTGCATAAATAAAAACTTATGTTATCTGAAAAATAAAATAAAAATCTATGCTATTTGTATGAAAAATTCATCCTTTAATTTTTTTTTTAAAACTAGATAGAAAATATGAATATTATTTGATACTTTTTAATTACAATAAGTTACTTTTGATATTATAATTATAATTTTGAATTGGTGTAATACATATATATATATATATGTATATATATATATATATGTATATGTATATATATATATATATATATATATATATATATATATATATATATATATATATATATATATATATACATATATATATATATATATATATATATATATATTACAAAGTACGATCTTATCTTTGAAAAATTATTAAGGGGTTTTTTAGAGCAGTCAAAATGGGTTGGAACCCGCGAGCTAACCCGGCTCATCACGGGTTTTGGTTGAGTTGGATTAAAATTTTTTTACAAATTTCAATACGGCTTGATTTTTGACACGGCTCATTTAGAACCCGGCTCACTTGGGTTGAACCCGTGGTGAATCGGGTCACCAACCCGCAGATAAAAGAGTCACACAAGTGTTTTTTTTTTTAAGTTGGACTTTACATTTAGGTGATGTTAGGTTGTTTTTTTATCCAACACATAAATAATTTGTATTTTTTTAATTTTGGTTTATATTTGAATTTTCTTAAAGTTTATTTAGATTTTAATTAGAATTACAATTTAGTTTTAATTGAAAAAAAATAAAAAAAAATTGTATTTTTTCGTGAGCCAACCTGTTTAACCCACCAACCCGCCGTAGACTGGGTCGGGTTCGATTTTTTTTGCTCGCTAAAAAGTGAGTCGAGTTGGGTTTGTTCACTAAATCATCAACCCGTGGTGGGTCGAACCGGGTCGGGTTGGATTACTCGTTTTGACAGCTCTACACTTTTTCATATTTTTAAAATTTCTTTTATATAATATATTAAAAGTCATGCACTGTAAAAAATTAATCATTACTAATCCTTATGTAATTAATAAGTAATATAAAAATGTAATTTTTGTTCACAATATATTTAATATATTTATCACTAATACTTTTTATTTATAAGATGAGAAATACGTATAACTTACTAAACCATCTCGCTTGTGTTCTATTCTACTATCTATAAAAACAAAAATCAAAAGAACAATTAAACATATATCAGAAAAGAAATATCTGATAACTTATTGAAGAAATGCAGAACTTTCATTGTTATTAACCAGCAATGGTAGAGACCAATTCAATATCATTCCTCATCGGAGGAATGTCATATACAATGCTTGGTTCGGTTACCATAAAAGAAGAACTAGAATTGATACTTGTATTTACATCAGTTCGGGATGCATGATCAGAAGAACCCTGAAAAGTTCCTTCTATTATGTGCTGAAACGGGTTAGATGGTTGAGAAATTTCAACTGAACCTTCCAACATTTTCACCACATCACTCATAATTGGCCTTGTTTCTGGCCTATACTGAACACAAAACAAAGCTACCTTCACCATTCTTTCTGCCATCTTCTTATGCCTCTCCTCAATCTTACAAGCATTCATTAACACTTCCAATTCTCCAGCATCATATCTCTTCCAAGCCCACACTGGAAACCACTCTTCGCTTTGCGGAAGGTTAATGTCAAGGTTTCTTCTCCTCCCTATGATTTCAAACAACAGCATTCCAAAGCTATAAACATCACACTTGTGAGTCACAGGAAATGGCATCCAAAGTTCAGGTGCAGCATAACCAGGAGTGCCCCTTCCTCCTGTCATAGTTATATGAGTATTGTCCCTGTTGCAGAGTTTAGCCAATCCAAAATCAGCAACTTTGGGATTGAAGTTCTTGTCCAAAAGAATATTTCCTGGTTTGATATCATAGTGGACTATTCTTTGTTCACAATCTTCATGCAAGTATGCAATGCCTCTCGCTGTCCCAGCTGCAATCTCATGAAGCTTTTCGTATCCCAGAGTCTTGTTTTCGTGAAACAGATACTTGTCAAGAGATCCATTACTCATGTACTCATAAACCAGTGCTGTCAGGTCTTTCTCAAAGCAAAATCCATACAACTTGACAAGGTTGAAATGATGAACTTTTCCAATTGTACCCACTTCTGCCATAAACTGTTCCTTGATTCTCTTGTCAGAATTTGCACGTAGAACCTTCACAGCCACTGTTGTTCCATCACTTAAATTTCCTTTGTAAACTTCTCCAAAACCTCCTGACCCTAATGATGTAGAGTAGTTATCTGTTGCAATCCTTAGCAGCTCACCAGTGAACCTGATTGGCTTTTCTCTTTCCATGTTCCTCAAAATATTCTCAATGTGGATAAAATTCATTTCGGACAACCCTTCACTTTCTCTTTTGGACGCTTTACAGAAACAACCCAGGCTGAGAATCACGAACCACGCTAACAGAACTGCAATACCAACACGTCAGAAATTTAGCGAAAATCATTTAAAACCAACATACAAGAAGAAAAGAAATATATACATATATATGTGTGTGTGTATGTATGTATATATTTTGTGTTTGAATCCTACCAGCTACACCTATGAGAGCCCCAGCGTCCATGTTTGATTTATGTGAAAAATCAGATGTGACAATGAATATATATGTACATCTTCGGAAGTTTCAAGCTTCAGATATCAAATGATTGTTACATTACAGGGTCCCTATATCCATGGATATTCTATTCTTGATTGAATAAGCTGGCTAGCAATCTTACTAGCCGGCTTAAAGCAAATATGTTTGAATTCAATAACGACAAACACTAAGTTTAGCATTTCCATTTTCCTAGCACCATCCTCCTACGGTATTGTTAATTAAATATAAAAGAGTTCATGATTATACTAATGTCATGTATAGAGTAAACCACATTTTGTTATCTATTCGATTGAGTAATTGACAAGGAACTCCATGACGGAGAAACCAAAAAGATGACAACGACCAATAAGAGAGAGTTTCCTAGCAACCCACTTTCCTGAGAAACTCTACCACTTCTTGCTTATTACCAAAAACAAGAATCAATAGGAAGCTTTATGATTGTAAATTTCTCGTCTTCAAAACGTGTTTAGAGGTAAGACAGAAGCTATATCATAACAAGCCCTGAAAGTTTGATTAGAAATATACTACAATAAGATTAGAAATAAAATAACTCCATAATCGATTACAAACACAAATGAAAATATTTTACAACTTGATTCATCATGTAGCTATAAATAATCTGCATCACACATTGCTAGAGGCTAATTCAATGCCGTACTTCCTCATAATAGGAGTAGCACATACAATGCTGGAGTTTGTTACCATAACAGAAGAAGCAGATGAAATACTTGCTGTATTATAGGTCTGTGAAACTGGAACTGGATGAGCAATGGCAATCCCACCCATGAGGTGCTGAAAAGGGTTGTCAGGTTCTGGAATTTCCACAGAACCTTCCAGCATTTTCACCACAACACTCATTATTGGCCTTAATTCTGGCCTATACTGAACACACCACAAAGCTATCTTAATCATTCTTTCTGCAACCTTCTTATCTTTCTCCTCTATCCCACAGATTGATATCAACTCCCCCAGTTGACCAGCATCAAATTTTTCCCAAACCCTTATTGGAAACCACTCTTGGCTTTCAGCAAGTTTGATATCAATGTTTCTTCTTCTGCCTATGATTTCAAATAGCAGCATGCCAAAACCATAAACATCACACTTGGGAGTTATGGGAAAGGGCATCCAAAGCTCAGGTGCAGCATAACCTGGAGTTCCCCTACCTTTAGTCATGGTAATATGAGTGTTGTCCCTGTTGCAGAGTTTGGCTAAACCGAAATCAGCAACTTTAGGGTTGAAATTCCTGTCCAAGAGAATATTTCCTGGTTTTATATCGTAATGGATTATTCTTTGTTGGCACTCCTCATGCAAATAAGCAATGCCTCTAGCTGTTCCCACTGCAATCTCATGAAGCTTTTCATATCCTAAGGTCTTCTTTTCATGGAACAAGTACCTATCAAGAGAGCCATTACCCATGTACTCATACACCAGTGCTACCAGGTTTTCTTCAAAGCAAAATCCATGGAGTCTTACAAGATTGAAATGATGAATTCTGCCAATGGTTCCCACTTCTGCCATAAACTGCTCCTCGATTTTCTTGTCTGAAGTCCCTCGCAGAACCTTCACTGCAACAATGGTTCCATTACTGAAAATTCCCTTGTAAACTGTTCCAAAACCTCCTGACCCCAACAAGTTCGAGTAGTTATCAGTTGCAATCCTTAGTTGTTGATCAGTGAATCTGATTGGCTTCTCCCTTTCCATGTCGTTAAGAAATTTATTTATAGTCAGAGTCAGAAATTTTGAACCAGGAAGTACTGATCTATCATTCTTCTGATTTCTTTTTCTGCACACACAGATCAAAATACCTATCTTCACCAAAATCACCACTGCAAATTTTTAATCTATAATTAGAAATCCTGTGAGTAAAGCTTGGAAAACAACCATTGAAGAGAATTGAATTCGTTGAAAAAAAAAAAATACCACAGGTTAAAATCTTACCAACTATGATGATGACCCCAATTACTGCACCAGTTGACATTTGACAAGATAACAATTCAAACTACCAAAGTGATTTGCAGGAATTGTTTGAAGGAAAGGAACACAGTAGTTAAATTTATATGCAAAATTCCATGCATTTATCCACTACAAGACAATTAACTTTCATAGATTCATATCGGTCAAAGAACGGATGCAAGTCGCCTGATAATTTATTTTATTTTTATTATGAAAACTACAAAAAATTTCATTAATGTCAGTGAAGCTACATTGGACTTCAAATTCTTTATTGGCTATTTGTATTATCACATTTAAAATACACTGATCTTTTGCATATTTTAGTTTTTTTATTTTTATTATTTGTTGAACAAAGAAATGCATAAAATTTTGTTTTTGATTAATTAAAAAAAAATAAGCTGACCTCAAAGTAAAAATATTAAAAATTAATGTTCCATAATTCCAATTTCCTAGTATATACCATTCTCCTATAGGGTACCTATAATAATATTCATTTTATGTTTGTAGAATATTCTACTCCACGAAATAACGACATAATAACAGTAACACATGATAAATTATAATTAGCCAGAAGAGATGAGAGCGACTAATGAAGCCAGTGAGAATTTTCATTGGAACGTTATCAGGAATCTCTTGTATGCTCATTTTTATTCCTCTTAACACTGTCAGATGCGTAAAAAGCAAGTAAAACTTTCTTAAAAAAGTTTTATATGCTTCTAGAGAAAACAAATATTTGTGTTAATGGACACAAGAATTTCTTCATTGAGTATTTGAAAATTTTATGGTTGGCGCTTTTGGCAAATGTTTAGGTTCAACCATTTACATACTAGTTTGGTTAAGTTGGCTCTCGTACCTCGTACTAAACGATTTTTAATGATATAGTTTGGATGAAACCTATAGAAGTTTCAACAATTAAGAAATGAAGAAAACAAAAACAAACTGTGGCATAGTACTTTGAAACTAACTAGCTAAATATCCATTAGAAGTAATAACTTGCTGACAGCCCGTGTATATATATAACAGGTTGAATTTAAAGGATAAATTCTTGTTTCCTGTCGCTTTTAGGTTCATTTTCCATTCACCAAATATATTGATGAATTATATCATGTTTCATATTCTGATTGGTGTTTGTGTCTAACCATGTGTTTACAATCTTTGTATTTTTAGTAAATATTAGGCTCTTCTGTTTAGGTTGGTGGTGGACTCATTTCTTATCCCTGTATTAGTAGACTGTTATATTATCTGATGGGGTGGGAACGTGAAGGTAATGTTTTTTGATTACAATAGGTTCAGAATGGAATTCTATCTGTATATGTGTTGTGTTGCTTAAGTCTTGTTTTGTTTTTGCATAGTAAAAACTTATCAGGATAGCAAGAATAATTATATTGACATGACTTGTTTTTTTTCTGGTATTGGAATCTACACTGGTGTGTGGTGTTCTGCTTATGATTCTATGCAGGATCCATACTGACATTAAAAGTGGTAGATCAAGTTCATGCTCTAGTCTCCTTTTTTATTATACGGTTTTCTTGTAATTTGGTGGACAACAGTCATAGGAGAGAAAGAAATATGGTTCAGATTTGTTCTTGTTGTTTTTTTCTTCTTCTTTTTCT
>Ga0214543_1012072_pt1 | contig 11727 bp, 6 predicted proteins | sample CNSS2metaG_FD_160094 | JGI IMG/M metagenome (GOLD analysis project Ga0214543, IMG submission 160094) | Root nodule microbial communities from cowpea collected in UCLA plant growth center, Los Angeles, California, USA - CNSS2 | ecosystem: Host-associated > Plants > Roots > Nodule | place: USA...
CAAGTTGACGGGCTGGACGGGACGGGCCAGAACGGGCTGACGGGTTGAAATCTTCAACCCAGCCCGTTCCTTTTAGCACGGGCTGACGGGCTGGCCCGTTGGGCCCAGCCCGTTTTGCCACCCCTAGGTACGAGATTATACCCATTACCCGCTGGGGATGGGGATGGAAAAAAAGTTTGATACCCATTGAGTTTGGGTATGGGGATGAGGATGAATTTTTTATGCGGGGATGAGTGTGGGATAGCGAAACCCGTCCCCGCCCCGCCCCGTTGCCATCCCTACCCGTTCACATTGAACTCAGTAAAGAGATTATAAAATATTGGACTTTACCAAGAAAAAAACGTTAATTAATATTTGGAAATATTTCTCCCCTTTTATATGTCAGATTCATAGATATCATTTTCATAAAATTATAATGGTAGCACTCGGAGATGTTGGGCCACTCTGAATATCGAGGCCCAACAATTCCCATGTTTGGGCCACTTCTGACTTGAGGTTAGAGAAGTCCATTCCCCCCAATCGAAGCCGTGTCTTCTTATTTGTTGATAGTTTTGTCCCTAATTTATTCTTATGCCTCTGTTTTCTAAAATGATAAAATATATTTTTTTTAAATCTTTGTCTGCTTCGGAACTGTTTTCAGTGAATTTTGTTATAAAAAGACAGAATTTCATAAGTATTTGATCTCTACGTATTATAAAATTCCGATATTCGTTGTTTAAAATTAATCTGCATTTGAAAATTTTAATATTGAAAAAAAATGATTTCCATTATCAAAATAAATTATTGCTAAGAAAACACATTATCATGAATATATAAAGAAATTATGAATTACATATTTCAAAAACAATTCTGAAATAAAACACTTTAGAATAATTAATACAAAAAGTCTATACCACGATGCTGTATGATGACGTTTATGTCACTGGTGGTGACAACATTGTAATTAAGTTCAACTTTATAACGATGGTTTTTCTGCAAGATCATCATTGAATTGGAAAAATCACAACCATCGTTATAATTCATACAAACTTAAAAAGTTTTATCCTTTCCACTTGCCCCTGCATGCACAATGTTCTCTTCTCCATTTCGTCATCGTCACCGTTCCCTCCACTGAACCACTAGACCGTCATCATTGCACTTCGCCATCTTCATCGTAGTGTGCCCCTCCTCGTTGCCACAACAACCATTGGTGCTGCTCGTCATCGCTGCAAAGTTGCTCGTCGTCGCGTTCCATTCTTCCGCCAACCAACATCGCCACTCTTGGTCGCCGCAACAATGCGCTTTGTTCTTCCTCCGTTTAACACCATCTCCGCTCAGCACCGTCGCCCTCCTTTCTTCCTGCACCTTCTTCAATCTTTTAGGTTGTCACGACTCTCCATTGATAGGGTTTGGGGAACTGTGGGTCTTTCGTTTATCTTGACTTAGTATTGTATTGCATTTTAGGTAGGGATATTTCTTTTCAATATTTTTAAAATTTAAAATTTTGTATATCCGTATTGAACGTGTTGGTATTAATATTGAGTTTTGATAAAATGTGTCCATCTGGGTTTGTATGCATGCAAATTGTATTTTAAATTAGTATTGAGTATGAATTCTTAGATAATGTTTAGTTAATTTAATTAGTATTTATTATTTGTCTATTTTAGTTCATGATTTAAAATATTTGTTAAACGTGTTTGCATAAACCTCCTCTCCCTTGTTTGAAAAGTATAGTACGTAAGTCTATTTTAAGAGATGTCTTTGATTACATTCACCTTGAATATACAATATCATGTTTTCTAACATTGATTGTTTTATTTTTAGTGTTTTTAATGGACATAGTATATTGAGAGGTAGATCAATTGCCAATACTAAAAAGGTCACATGGATTTCTGTAAGACCCGTGAAAATTAATTAATTAATTAATAAATGCGGGTATGAAGAGCCTTTATGGAATTAAATCTTGTTTGATGTGACATGGAAAAGTACTAGCTCAAGTGGTTGAAAGTATTTGATTGTGTTGAGAGGACTTGGGTTTGAGTCCTATGTATGTCAATAACTGTTGTGTGTTATTTGATTTATTATTATTTTGATAATATGTTTGTGCTTTGGCCTTATGAGTGGAAGGTCACGAGTTTAAACCTTGATAGACAAGAATTAACCTTTATTTTTGCAAATTTTAGCTTGGAATGAATGTGAAAAGGTAGAGGGAACCCTAGCAGAAGGGGCAACCAATAGGGTCTGAAAAACCACCTTGTAATTACCATTGAATAGGCTTTAAACCCATAATAAAGCCCAAGCCCAATTTCGTTTCAGCTTTTTACCCAACATTTAGACACCTATAAAAGGCAAATTTTAGGTGGAAGGAAGGGTTTCAACAATTGTTTTGTTTTGCTTTGAGAGGAGAACGAAAATTGGAGAGGGAGTGGTGAGTCTTGGGTGCACAAGAGGTGAATTGGGAGAAGGCTTGAGGAGAAGCATTCTTTTCTTCTCAATTTTAATCAAGAACTCCAGGTTAAGGGAGCTGTCCTTATGTGCATACGAATTTTGTTGTGATTCTGTGTTTGTGTTATTCTCAATTTGATTCTGCATAATGTTAATTTCATATTATAGGCACTATGATTGAGAATTGGAGAAATTGATATTGTGCATAAAGTTTTGGGGTGATTTATATGAATTGGATGAGGGTTTTAGAACTGTATTGGTTAATTATGGCCAAACCTTTAGATTTGGTGATTCAAACCTATTTAAAACATGTTCTTGTGGTTGCTTGATCAAATGGAGTGGCATAATGTTAATTTCATATTATAGGCACTATGATTGAGAATTGGAGAAATTGATATTGTGCATAAAGTTTTGGGGTGATTTATATGAATTGGATGAGGGTTTTAGAACTGTATTGGTTAATTATGGCCAAACCTTTAGATTTGGTGATTCAAACCTATTTAAAACATGTTCTTGTGGTTGCTTGATCAAATGGAGTGCTTGGTAGAGATTGTTTTGGTTTTTGGGTATGGTTTTGGTTGTTTTCGTGCTTGAACAGTGGCGAAACTCTGCATGTTTCGCCCAAGCGACTCCCTCTCGCCTAGGCGAGAGTTGCAGGAGTTCATTCAGAGGTTAGGCTCAAGCATTTCGCTCAGGCGACCAAGGTTTGGGTTGAGTGAAACGAAGTCTCGCTTAAGCGAGCGCTCAAGCGAGAGTAGCTCGCCTAAGCGAGGACGCGAAGAGTTATGTATGTGGTTAAGCACGAATCCTCGTCCAAGCGAGGAGATTTGGGTGTTTGAGCGAATGGGGTCTCGCTCGGGCGAGATGGGCTCGCCTCAGCGAGACAAGGTAGTGCAACCACTGTTTCATGCTCGCTCAAGCAAGGTGGACTAGCCTAAGCGAGGCTGATGGATTAGCTGGGTCCCTTGCTTAAGCGAGTTGTTGCGAATTTCTATGTTTGTATGTGCTTTATGAGCTGGTTTGTTTACTTTTTCCTAAATATAGGAAGTTACATGCATGTGTTGGTGGTGTTTGGACTTGAAGGACTAAGTCCTTAGGATTTGGGATGTGCTTGGTTGGAGTCACGAGCGAGGAGTTCGTGATGGGTGGACCGCATGCGGAATGTGAATAGTTCAGTTCACCGGAGGTACCCTTGTTGGGATGAATGAGCAAAGGAGTTAATTTCATGCTCAACTTGGGAATGGTATGAGCGAGGGAGTTCATAGTAGGAAAGGCGGGTATGCGTGTCCGGGTCCGAGCGAGGAGTTAGGATGGACGGGCTTGAGAGTCCGTGAAGTAGGACTACAAGCGGGATAGGCTTGTAGGTTGGACCACGAGCGAGGAGGGTCGTGGAAGCACATGAAATCCCAGAGTTAGAGTACATGCATGAACTCATATTGGTTATGAGTGTGGGGAAGAAGGTGTTTTGAAAATAAAAAAATGATTACTTATGAGTGGGCTTGGGATTTAATTTCATATGTATTATTATTTATGTACATAGCTCACCCTATCTGTTTGTGTGTGGCGATGATCGGATAACTTTTTATCCGGGAGTAGATGATGTTTCAAGTGAGCCAGGAGCTGCATAGTGGCGGATAGTGGGGCCAGTGACATGGGGAATTTTTATAAAGCATGTTTTTTAAATTTCATGTAATTTCGAATTATTGAATTTTACTATTTTCTGGTTATTTAAATTGTAAAGGTGAACCTTGGAATAGTTTGACTATTAATAATTTATTATGGATGTTTAAAGTTTAAATTTCCCGCGTTAAGGAAAATGGTTCATTAATAAATGAAGTATTATTTATATAAATTGTTATTTTTTTTCAGTAATATCCGGTCGGGATGTTACAATTTCCCTTAAGGTATTTATATTGTGTCATTCAATTACTTTTTGTATTATTAGTTAATTTATCTAAATAGTTTTACTATGGGTGTAGTGCAATAAACAAACTGAGAGCTTCAAGTGTGGCTATTATGTCATGCAATGGACAACGACCATTGTGCTAACCAGTTATGAAAGTGGTTGGGATGAGGTAATATGCTAACTTTCATAGGTACTAATATTAACTTAATCTAACTTTTGCAGAATTTAAAAGACCAAAGTCCCATGGATGCAAAATTCTTATATTGTGTTCAACAAGCATGGGCCACCTATTTTCTCCTTAGATACAAGAATATAAAGTAGTTTAATGTTACTTTAGAATATAGAGTAGTTGGAAGATTAGTTATCCTTTTGTTAACATTTTGATATTTTTCAATTACTTGAATGTCTCTCTGATGTTGATTTTGAACTGTTTGGATGAGGTTTGGGGAAAATTTTGGATAGGTTTGGGTTAAAATGAAATGCCAAACATTATTTTTTTTTTAAAAGGAAAAGCTATTTTTAATGACAGTTGGCATTTTTGCAATTTTGACTGGTGCAGTAATGACCAGTTCAGTTTTGACTATTTAACTCGCGTTGTAGGCCTCGGTTATTAGGAAACCGAAGCATATAATGGCACAATGGCATTTTTCCAATTCCTGCCAGCTTTTCTGCCTCGGTTCCCTCAATAACCGAAGCAGAATCTACTTTTCTGCCTCGGTTGCAGTAGACCTACTGCCATAAAGCCTTTTAGGCTTCGGTTTCCCTGACCCAAAGCAAACAATTAACTAGGAGAGTGACATTTGGCCTCAATTATAATTGAACCGAGGCCAAAAATCACTATTTTACCTCGGTTAAAATTGAATCGAGGCCAAATATCACTATTTTACCTCGGTTAAAAATTGAACCGAGGCCATATACTAAGTTAGGGATTCAAAACGCGAATGCACTATTCTTCGTCTTCTACAACGCAACATTCACGTTTTCTCTCATCTAAACGCGCCGCAGCCGTCCACAATGGTAATTGTCCAGCCTCCATTCATGCCGTCAGCCACCGTCGAGCCTCCTTCCACGTTGCTGTAGTCATTTGGGTTCCACAGCCTCCGTTGTGCCACCATTCCATGCCATCAGCAACTCTTCGTTTTCCCCAAACAAAGCTTCTCCATTGTCTGTTAGTCTCTCGCACCACCATTACTCCTGTTTCGGCAAGCCACCGTCGCACTTCGCCATGTTCTCCCTACGTGTGGTGGTTAGTTGAAATTTGAAAAATTACACGATTCCCTCTTTTTATTTCGCGTTTTGTATAATTACTTTTGCGATTTGAGTAGTTGTTTTGCGTTTTGTTATGGTTTTGTTGGGATTTTCTTGGTTTTTATTTTTTTTTCTCCTATTTTTTATTGTTTCTTGTGTTTTTATGGTTGTTTTCTTTATCAGGTATTGTTGCATTGTGGTGGGACTGTGTAACTTTTGGGAACGTGAGTATCATTGCATCCTCCCAATTTCATTCACTTCGCTTTTCATGCTCCCAGGTTCTTATTTTTGTAATGAGTCTATGAATTTATAATCTATTGTGTATTAGTTTTATTGTATGTATATGTGATTAATTATTTGCTTAAGTTAATCTCTTATTTTGTAGACATTCAAGAGTACTACACCAATTATCGTGAAATCCATAAAGTTTGGTAGGATAGCATGTGTCAAATTTATAATTCAAATGTACAATAGTATTAATTAAGATATTGACTTGTTGTTACAAGACACTTTCAAATGTATTTGGATTGTGGATGATGTCATGTTTCATAAAATGTATAGTTTTGTTTCTGGTTTGACTGGTTTGCTTTTCTGAAAAAATATGCAGGTTAAAAAAATGTGGGAATAACCAAAAACAAAAATTTTATTTAAAAAGTTAACAGGACAAATGGCCTCGGTTCTCATTAGAACCGAGGCAGAAATGTCAGTTTCCGCCTCGGGTAACACCCGAGGCTAAAAACTGACCCTTTTTTGCGTCAGTTCTGAAACCGAGGCAGAATAGCAAAAATAATTGTTGCCAATTACCCTTTCTGCACTGGTGAATAATGTCTAATGGGTTTTGTAGCGTCTGGTTTTAAGAATCATAATATTATTTATGATAAAAAAAACTATAAGTATGAAACATAACAAGTAGCTCATTGTTGTAATTCCATATGATATATTTTTCATCAACTCATTTAGATTTTCAATGGGAACTAACCCAATTATACCACTTATTGTAATTACACTACTTTTTGAATTATAACAATCTTGACTATATCAATTATAACTACCAATTCTTAAAATTCCTCTCTTTTTCAACATAATAGAGCATAAATCATAACAAAGTATAGATTATATAGTATGATAGTACTTAAGTATCTTAATTAAAAATATTGGAACATAGATGTTTTAGTCTTATTCTTCCACTTTTTTGTCAACCAACAAAAAGGTTAATAATTATAAGAATTAATGAGAAATAAATAATTCAAAATAAAGTCAGTAAGAAAAACAATAAACACTCATATTGAATTTGAACAACCAGAGATAAGAAAATTTGTGGTTAATTGAGTTACTGCATAATGATAAAAATTTAAACAAAGTGAACTTAGTTCTTCAAAAGCAAAAGCTTTAAAAAATTAAAGTGTGTTCAAAGTAAACAAATGTTTCAAGGCTTGAGGTTTGTAGAGTCTGTTCAGAGGAGGAAGGAATCCTGTGGTTTGAAGTAGATGGACAAGAGTGGACTGCATTTGAGTGGTGAAGGATTCAACAAATATTTGAAATCTCTCTGTTTAACGATGTTCCCTTTTCTTTCATCTTTTTTCTTTAGATCAACTTCCATAATCTCATCTATATGTTCTTAAGTGGGTGGTTATTGCTTACTTTTATTTTTCAACGACATTTGAATAATGCACAAAGCATTTCTTTTCTTCTTTAGAAGTTTTATGGCGTAACAATGGTTGGAGTCAATAATAGTTTTGGTGAGGAATTGAGAAAGGCAATGCTCAACAGAAAAATAGCTGTTTGTAAGCAACATCTCTAACCTTGTAGTGTCCTCTGATTCCTTTTGGTCATGATTGTTGATAACTACTTACACTAAAATTCTAATCCTTGAGAAACATAATTGTTACATCATCAAGAGAGAAAATACATGTTGGAGTAACAAAGGAGATGTGTGTCTTGGTGCAATGACCTCTTTTTACACTTGGCTCTATTTCATTGTCGACATAAGATGAGGAACCTTCATAATTGTGTCTATATAGAAGCTCATTCTAGGTATCGTTGGTATCTCCCTTGATAAGTTCTCTCAAGAATTTCTTCTCATGACAGAAAACCACTGATCAATCTCTTACCAATGGTCTTATAGCCTAATTTTTATGGATGATAGAGGATGAAGTCTTCTTTACTCTTTTTCTTCCCAGGTTCAGAGTTTTTATTCTTGGACAGAGTAACTTTATTTTTTTTAGAGAAAGTGGAGTTCCAAACACAACAAAATTTATGAGGTATTTTCCTATTTGGGCAAAAAAAAAAATTAGGTGATAGGAAAACTAGGGACATGAAAATTATATGTTGGATATTTTGTTGTCATTAGAAAATGTACTTCACTTTTGGGCTTTATTTAGCCATTTACAGTTATAATGTTTAGGTGTGGACATTGTGTGGATGTGTTGGGAAGACAAATAAGGTTAGGATATACAGGTCTTTTCCTACTTGGAGGTTCATTTATTATAAAGGCGTTGTAGGGTAATTTCTAGTTAGCTTATGAGGGCTTGAAGGTTTTGGATTTTTGTAAAGGCCAAGAATCAAATGTGATGGTAATATATGAAGAGTAAGTGTGTGAAGGTGGTTTATAAGGTTATACATATGTAGTGTCTAGTTCTAACATAAATGTCTTCTTCTAGGTTTTTTTTTTTCTTTCATATTTTTATTCATTTTGTCACATAATATGTACTCTTTTGGTTTAGTTTTCTTTCTTTACCCCTTTTTATGTTATCTTTTAAAATTCTTTTATGCTTTTTCATTACCAGTTTTTGCCTCTTTCACTTAGAGGTAAGTTCTTATGATTTTAATTTTAAATATGTTTATCATATTCTGTTATACTTCTTTTAAGTGATTGAGTGAGTCATATACCTTTTGGAAAATTTGTACAATTTTTAATGAAAAACTTTAAACACTTTTGTGTGTTGAAACACTTAGGGGAGCGAATATGAATTTTTGTGAAAACACATATACTTCTAGTTTTAATTATTTGTGTTGTTTTCTTATTCTTTTGTTAGGATGTCTTCAAGTCCTCCAAAAATTTCAAGGAAAGCCATAAGGAGTGTGAACTTGGATAGATGATAAATGATCGTTCAGGAACTCCAAGATTTGGTAGAAAGACAAATAATAAAATTGATGCAAGCTATTTGAAGAAAAAGAAAGAGGATAAGGAAAATTTAGGAGATATTCAAGAGCCTTTTGCTACTACAAGACTAAAAAAGATTAATTATACATTGGTAGAGGAGGAAGGGCAATAGGAGGAAGGGTTGTACATGAAAACAAATTACCTAAATTGATTTTAAAAGTATAAAATTTAATGGTAATTCCAATCTCGATGTGTGTGTAGAATGGGAGAGGAACATATATCAAATTTTCTTATTTTATGGACTTAGTGAATTAGACATTATTACAATGGCTTCTTTAGAATTTAAGGACTCTACTTTATTTTGGTGGAACCAAGTGAAAAAGGATATTAAGAATGGAAGAAGGGAAATAGTCACTTTAGTAGATTTAAAAGATTGTATGCGGTCTATATTTGTTCCATTTTTCTTCAAATCGAAGATAATTCTTAAATACCAAAAGCGAAAAAGAGTATGAAAGAATATTATAAGGATATGAAAGTGATCCTTATTAAATGTGAGATGGATGAGAGATGAGAACCCACAATGGCAAGGTTCATGAATGAACTTAATCAAGAAATTCAAGACATAATGGAGCATTATGACTATAGCACCTTATTAAATGTGAGATGGATGAGAGATTAGAACCCACAATGGCAAGGTTCATGAATGAACTTAATCAAGAAATTCAAGACACAATGGAGCATTATGACTATAACACCTTATTAAATGTGAGATGGATGAGAGATTAGAATCCACAATGGCAAGGTTCATGAATGAACTTAATCAAGAAATTCAAGACACAATGGAGCATTATGACTATAACACCTTATTAAATGAGATGGATGAGAGATTAGAATCCACAATGGCAAGGTTCATGAATGAACTTAATCAATAAGTTAAAGACACAATGGAGCATTATGATTATAGCACCTTAGATGAACTTGTCCATCAAGTTACAAAGGTGGAAATACAACTTAAATGAGGGGTTTCTACACGAGATCTATGTTGAACCCCTAGTCTTATAGGATTCAAAAGAAAATCCAAAAACATCCCTAATGTGGATAAGGTAAACCATGGTTATTAATAAGGGTGGCAAAACGGGCAAACCCGACCCATTTTAGCTCGGCCCACCAAAAACGGGTCAGGCTGAGATGGTCTATCATATGAAAACAGGCTGAATCTTAGAACCTGACCCGTAGCAAGGCGAATTGGTTGGATGATGGGCTAGCCCTCCAATTTTTCCTTTTTTTTTTACTTTGATAGCTGAGGCCCAATTTGATCTTACAGAGTATTGTGTAACAATATGTCCTGTTCCATAAAGAAATATTCTACTAGTGTTTTAACTCCCACCTTTTCTATGCAACCTTCTTCTGGTACTCCATTAAAGTTGCACCATTTGGTTCACCATTAGCATCACTCTTCACCATATTACATAATTGCAAATAAAGAATAAAAAATGAAAAATGAAAAACAAGGAAAAATTAGGGTAAAATCAACAAATCGCAAATGGCTCAACATAATCTCAAATTGGCTCAACCCAAATTAGGGCAAAACACCTCAAATTAGGAAAAAATCGCAAAGGGCAAAATCCTTAAAATTAGGTAAAAAAAATATACAAAATAGGTGGTTTAACTACGAACTTACGTGGCGTCTGACTCCTTGTGGCCTTCACTCTCACTTACGTCATGTCTTACTTGGTGGTGACTCACGTTTGACTCGTGGTGGTGGCTTGCGTGTGCGATGTTTTCTCAACGAGGGGAGTCGTGGTGGTGGTGGGAGTGGGTGTTAGTGAATTTGAGATGAGATGAAGAGAGAAATGAGAGTTGATTGGGATAGGAGAAGATTAGATGAGTGTTTGTGTCTGAGTGATAAGTGAAAATGAAATGAAGTGAGAGCCTCAATGAAATTATCTTTTTTATTTCTTCTCACTTTTGTATTTTCTATTCTATGTCCATGGAGAACAAATTTTTGAATCACTCATTTTTTTCATTTTTATTTTTTCCAATATATTGCATTTTATTATTTGTATTTTTAATTTGTTTCAATTGCTGTTTTGATTAAAAAATTACCAAATGAATTTGTATAATAAGGATACTAAAAATTAGAGTATTGACCTATGATTATTGACCCAAGTTATGTTCTATATTGCAAATTTTAAAGAAAATTTAGAATATTTGATTTTAGAACAAATTTGCAACGACTCTCTTCTAACCTCCATATATAAAGAAATATTCTAAGTTCAAGAATAAGACAAGTGGTCAAAAATTGTAAAAACACTTCCAAATTTGTTACACAACATTCTATGTATTGTAAACATTACAAGAAATTGTACGTGTTTGTAACAAACTAGCCGAGTGTTAAAACCTTATATTCGTCGAAAGACTTGTCTTCTCTATCTAGTGAGCAAAACTTTGTGATATTTTAGATCACTTTCCTTTGTTGACCAAACCCTTAGTTAGGAGTGATTATTATCTAATGAATATTCCAATCTAGTCAGGAGTGACTAAGTTTCAAATAATACTCATGTTTAGCTAAGAGTTTCGACAAAATACTCTAAGTTGTCTAGTTAAGAGTGACTACATTTCAAACAATACTCCATTTTTAGCCAGGAGAAGTTGTATTCTGAACAGTACTTGACTTTTTAGCCAGGAGTAACTTTATGTTCAAATAATACTTGGGTTGTTTTAGGTAAAAGTGACTAAGGTCTAAACATTACTCGCTAATATCTTTATAGTGTTGGTTTGCTTAGTGAAACTTGACCAAATTGGTCAATATTGAACGTAATATACTTTTATAGACGAACCAATATAAAAACTCTTAACGTAAATGTTTTTAACTTTATCAAATTTGTATTGAAAATTTTTTAACAATTTTTGTGAGTTCAAAGTTGTATTTGACCATGTGCTAGTGTTGAAAAAAAAATGGCTAAAACTTGTAATACATTGCAATCCAAGTTTCTTATGTAATTCACCTATTTCACCGTTTGATATATATATATATATATATATA
>Ga0214543_1012077_pt1 | contig 11722 bp, 7 predicted proteins | sample CNSS2metaG_FD_160094 | JGI IMG/M metagenome (GOLD analysis project Ga0214543, IMG submission 160094) | Root nodule microbial communities from cowpea collected in UCLA plant growth center, Los Angeles, California, USA - CNSS2 | ecosystem: Host-associated > Plants > Roots > Nodule | place: USA...
TAAAAAATATTTTATATAATATATATATATATATATATATATATATATATATATATATATATATATATATATATATATATATATATAAAGAGTTTGGATATGTTGACATCATGAAGTGGAGTTCACCGACTTGACAACAATTAAAAATATGGATAAAGAGTTTGGATATGTTGATATCATGAAATGAAATTCGTCAACTTGCCAAGGACTTATGTGGTAGAATATAATATTTCAAAATTAACTAGGCTCACACATACTTGAAGTTTTGGTAAAAAATAATAAAAGTAAAGCATTTTTCTCTTTCTTCTGTTTCTGAAAATTGGTTTTCCCTTTTGTTTTATCTTTTTAGTGTGTGGTGTGTGCTATTATTTGTCGTGTGGTTGGAGCGATTGATTGGAGTTAGTGTGTTTGGTTTAGCAATATGGTGGTTATTAAGAAGTAGATTTTAAGCTTAGCTCAACCTTACAAAATTGATTTCTAAGGTGAGATATACGTCTCGAGCATGGGACTAGACATTAATGGATGGTCCAATAACAAGTGGAACAATTGACTAAACAAACAATAAACTTCGCTAGGATAAACTCTAACTCATGGCTTTGATACCATATTAAGAAGTGAACTTTGCATACACTTACATATATTGTAAATTGACCTTATTTCTAGTTAATGTGAGACTTTCAACATATCCCTATCACATCGAGGCATATACATCTTGAACATGAGATTATATATTAATTAGTGGTCCAATAGCAACCCAATAGTGGGTAAAATAATAAATCCAACAAACAACAAACTTAGCTAAGATAGACTCTAACACATGGCTTTGATACCATATAAAGAAGTGGACTTTAAGTTTAACTGATGAAATAAGCTCCTCCAAGCTATATGACTCATGCAAGGTGAAGACTCCAAATGGGTGGCGGTTTTCGAAAGCTTGATGGTGGTAGAAATATGGTGCGCGTATGGTGGTTTTGATGAGACGAGATGATAGCTCCTCCTCCAAGCTATATGACTCAATAAAGGAGGAGAGGTTATAGTAGTGTTTGAGTACTCTCAAGAGAGATTAGGCTAACTCTTAAGGAAAAGAGGTTGGATCAACTCTTAAAGAAGAGTGGTTAGAGGAAACCTATAACAGGTGCTCTAGCCATGGTGACCTAAGATGAGTAGTATCGCATAAAATTGGCAGCATAACAATACTAAAATTCAATGGTAGCTTTTACATGGAGGAGATACCTCTATTTATAGCCTAAGGTGTCTCAAAACAAGAAGCAAAATCCTAAAAACCTTAACTTCGCTAACTTGGAGACCAAGGCAAAAATCCTCTCCATTAAGAGGAGGAGGACATGTGGTCATTAATCCTCTCCACTATGACCATGACACATGGCCATTAATCCTCTCCATTAGGAGTATGCCACATGGAAAGAATAAGTGTCTCACAGAAGAGAACAACTTAGAGACCACTCTAGCTAAAAATCCACAAGCTTCTACAAACTTTCCACCTTATGAACATAAGATGGCCCTTCTTCTAGAAAGTTTGCACTCCAAGATAGGGTTTTTACCCTAGATCCATGTGTCTCCTTAGGACCCATCTCCTCTAGGCCCAAAACCCTACACTACAAACCCTAGACCCAAATACAAGACCCAAAAAAAATTATAGACTACTTGGCCCATTATACAAGATCCACAAGAAACCCCTATACTAGTATGCCCAAAATACAAGACCCAAATTAAACCTACTTCACTAAGAACTCGCTGATGACCCATTATGATAAGAGCTTGGGCCCACATTCCATAAATGACTCCAACTCTTTTTAGTGTGTTTGGTCATGGCTAAGAGGTGGTATGTCATCAGTAACTCAATCTTACAAAACCAACTTGTAAGTTAGGTTCGCAACCACTTATATATATATATATATATATATATATATATATATATATATATATATATATATATATATATATATATATATTAGTTTTATCTCTAGTCGAAATGTGGGACATTCAACAATGGTCTTGTGTAGTGAGTGGTAGTTTGGTGTGTGGTTGACATTTGGTGTGGTTTATAATAGTAGGGCTAGTTGCTTTCACCGCTTTCTCCTCACTCTATGATTTTCTCTCCCACATCTTTTCTTCATAACCTGATTCCGATTGTGTATGTCTTGCATTGTGCTTTCCTCCTTCTTTCACTTCTTTTTATGTGTTTTCAACTTTTGTGCTTCTTAGTTTGTTCAATTTCTCACTTTTCTAAAACTTTGCTAGGTTTTAAATTTGGTCTTGTGTAATGACTAAAATGTCCTTTGCCACATCTTTAAGTTCAGTCACGATTGTAGCTTGGGTGTCCACCTGTTGTCAACACAACATCTTTCAAAGTTAAATTATAATTATAACTATAGTACAAACTTTACCCTACAAAATCAATTCTGATCCTATTGTACCACCTTTTAAACTCACTATATTCATATGTTGGCACTACTAAAAATTCACATACTATATGAGATTTTTCTTTAAACTTTTTAAAAAGATTTGTAAGAAAAGATTTTTTTTTCTATTATTTTTTCTAAGAATTTTAATTGACAGGTAATTTCTTCATAGGTAATTCTTTTTTATAAAATTCGTAGTATTTTTAATAAAATTTTTTGTAAAATTTATTTTATACAAAATATTTTGTAAAATAATATATAGCAATTTCTTGTAAAAAAAAAATTTATAATAAAATTTATAAATATTTTTTACGAGATTTTTTAAAATTGACAGAAAATATGAGTTTTTTTAGGGGTGTGGAAGTCCTTTTACGAGAAGTCCTATTATGAGAGTGAGTTGGGATTAAAGCATATCCCAATTATGTTTCATGGTCCTATTATATCACCCACCTTTTGGTATCCCTGTATTTCAGTCTTCGGCATAAGAGAAAGTGGTTCAGATCTTGGATAAAGATGTGATCAAATTATAGTACATAACAAATATTCAATTTCCACCTTACAAAAGGAATGGTAAACTATGCAACAAGTTTAAATCGAAATCCTACTTTAAAATAATACTGATTTTTATATTAACTATTATTGTTGAATTATTAAACTGTATATTATTAAATTGTTATAAGATAATTAACAAATATTATAAAGTAAAACATTCTAACATAAAAAAAATGATATTTTTGACAGAATCAGATAATCCATGTTGTAAGCAGAAAAAGGAAACAATACAAACATAAAAGAAATGGTGATGAAATTTATTAAGTACACGAACACTGTAATCATTATGAAGTTTCAAGATACAACTTTTATTTTGGCACCAGAAAATAGACTATATGAGGGTTGAAAGTGGTACCAAGTGATGAAGATGGGGAAAGGGTAACTAGCCTTAGAAATTAGAAGGCAGAGTTTCCTAGACAATGAAGGGAAGGAGGAGGGCACACACAAACAACCTCTCATCCTAAACCCATCTATAAACTTCCACACACCAAAATTATCTACAAAGGATTTAGATTCAAAAACACAATCCTTAGAAGTTTGCTCAATCAAAGCTTGATGAACGGCTCCACCTGCCTCTCAAGTAGTCCTCCAATGAGATGTTTTGCTCAACACTGCACATGGAGAGTGAGTCATCCTCCACATCACGCAGAGCAAGGTTAAGGTGTGACTGCAGATTCGAAGATGGAGGACAAGCTTCATCATCACCCATTTCTGCTGCTTCCACTGCATTCACTTCTAGTCTTGCCCACTTCATCACTTCACCATCACCTCCAAGGACCTTTTTGATCTGTGTGCTCCAATCAAACAAATATCACATTAACAATATTACAATGTTCAAATATCTCCGATGTGTTCGTGTGTGTATATGTGTGTCTGTCTGTGTTTGTCTGTGTATATGTGTGTCTGCCTGTGTTTGTCTATGTATATTTGTGTCTTTCTGTGTTCGTGTGTGTATATGTGTGTATGTCTGTGTATATATGTGTGTTTACGTGTCTTTACGTGTCTTTACGTGTCTGTGCGTGTTTGTGTAGTAAATTATAGTTTATAGATATCTCACAAGGCTCATTTGAGGTCTAGCTCTTGGAGCACGTCTGATACAAAGTGTAGCTGCCAAGACCATCCTTTCCATTTCTTCAGGATCATAGTTATCACCCAAACTAGGATCTAACAATTGTAACACCTTCCCACTATTTAGAATTGGATTTGCCTGCAAAAGGTTGTTTTTTCCATTATTTTTCTTCCAATACATGTGAATATGTAAGTGTAGTAGCGGAGTAGGTAATAGACTATGCAGAGACATACCCACATGACAAGGCTCTCTTGACCTTTGGGGTAATCACTACTTATGGGCTTTCTCCCTGAAAGGAGCTCAAGAAGCACAACACCAAATGCATAGACATCAATCTTGTCATTGACTTTGCCATACATGAAGTACTCAGGAGCCATGTAACTGCATAAATGAGTGTTTATAAAATTTAGAAATTGGAACTATTTAAATGCAAATTCTGTCTGCAGCATGTGTGAAAGTACAAACCCAAAGGTTCCAGCAACATCTGTGCAGATTATATGTGATGATGAGGTTGATGCCCATTTTGCAAGTCCAAAGTCAGAGAGCTGTGTTCAAAATCAACAATGCAGGATGAGGCCTAACATGTGCAAATGATTCAAAACATGAGACATGAAATTCAACCAATAGAGGGGTACATTACCTGGGGTTCAAAATCCTCAGATAACAAAACATTTGATGATTTTACATCACGATGGATCACAGATTGGCCTTCATTGTTATGGAGATACTCCAGAGCCTCAGCAACACCCATTGCCACCTTGTATCTCTCAGTCCAACCAAACACAAGAGGATTTTTCTTGTTACCTATTTTTCAATGAAATGAAAAGAAGAAATTAGTGAGATCACAAGGCCACATGGGTTGAAAAAGGAATTAACAGTGACAAAACAAAGTAGTGTACCATGGATGTTCTCTTCAAGGCTTCCTCTTGATAAGAAATCATAGACCAAAAGAAGATTACCATCCTCAAAGCAGAATCCAAGAAGGGAAATAATGTTTTTGTGATGCAAGGTAGTAATGATTTCTATTTCTAGAACAAATTCCTTCAGAACATCTTCAGATGGCTTTAAGATCTTAACAGCAAGTTCCTTGCCATCAGGAAGGCACCCTCTGTATACCTGGCTACTTCCTCCTTTCCCAATCAAGTTTTCTGAAATCACACAACAAATCATGTTAAAAATAAACCCTTTTTTTGTTGACAAGTTGATCTCAAGATTCAAACAAGTACAAGGTTAAACAAACACCTGGCAAGAAATTTGATGTTGCCAACACAAGTTCTTGGTACTTAAACAATCGGCAACTGGATGAGTATCTCTCATGAAGGCCCTCCAATTCCTTAGGAATGCTTCTAGAGTTGTGTTCAGGCACAGAGGGAGTTCCTATTTCAGCATCCACTGGAACAAGAGCACCACTCTTGCTATCTAGACCCAAAAACTGATCTTTATCTGGGCCACAGTTGTTTGTGTTTTGTTCAAGATGTGCAGCATATGAAAGATTTCTAGAAGGTAACTGCATTGCCCATTGTACCACAGAGATCTGGCGAAACAGCGATCTTTCAGAACATTTCCTGTCAGATGTAATTGTCTTATGGAGCAGTGGCCAACCTGGTTTAGAAACAGAATCATTGGTCTGCACAGACACTATTGCCAAAGGGTTCTCATCACAAGCATCACCACAAGACTCTTCTGATGAATGGTTACAACATAAACCAAACAGTGCCGGGTTTGAAGAACAAACAGAGCAACTCTTCTTCTCAATGAATTCTTTAGAATCCAGAAAAGCCTTAGCCAAACTGTGATCTGAAAATTGACCACTACCCTTACCATCATCATCTTGCACTTTTGAAGTCTTGCCAAGTGTCCTGTGAATCGAACTAGGCACCCCAGTTGCTTGGTTCTGATCAACTCCTGCAACAACACATCCACTCAGAACTCTACACATCATGAGACTCACAATCTCACACCACAGCACAGAACAAGGAAAATTCAATAAAAACCTTTCATGTCTGCTGCAGTTACTGGTGATCCATCCCTCTTGAACACAATTTTCCCATTATTAACAGCAAGAACACAACAATCCCTTGGTAGCTTCTTAGCACAGTACCTTGCCACAGATATATATGGCCGAATTCTTTGAAGACCTTGAGGACTTCCAACTATGATATGCGTTGCAGAATAAGCATTTGCTTCTCGAACCAGGATTCTCCTCACTGATGAACCCCGACATATTTTGAACTTAAGATCCACCTGAATAATAATTTCCACAAAAAAATTAAAGAAAAAAACTTAAAATTCACATATTTTAATCAAGAATTTCCCTCACCCTTTAGGCTAAAACATCATTTGTAACTCGAGTGACAACTTTAAACCCATGTCCCACATAACATATAAAAATATGCAATGTTAAACAAGGTTTCTGGAGCCATTGCGATCACTATCAGAAACAGTGACAAAACCACCGACACAATTTAAAACTCCGAGAACATGACTGGGAGAAAGAGTTGGAGAGAGATGCTGAGAAACACAACCTGTTTCAAATTGCAGAACCCTTCGTAAACGGCAAGCACAGAGTCAAAAGCTTTGACAAGTGAAAACAAAGACGATTTCCCATCCCGATTAACAATTTCTGCAGCAACCCATTTCGCCAAAACGAGAAAAAAAACCTGTCACACTCCATGAAAGCCAAAAAAAGGAAGAAAAGGAAAAGCATCATTTGATGGGATGGTTATGTATATACCATCATTCCCAAGAACATGAAGAGCAAGCACAACATCACACGGCTGAGCCACTTTGAACAAAGCCCAAGTGAGCAACTCGGTGCTGTGGGAGTCCATCTTCACTCCCACGACTACCGTCCGGCCACCGTGGCTGGCCTCTCCGGCGATGGAAGTTGGCAACATTTTCATGATTCAGTGCTTTACCGTTGTCCTGTTATTGTCGGTGATGGCATGAGTCATGAATGAGAGAAAAAGTTTGAAACTTTTGGAGGTTGTAACGAAGTTTGGTTTGGTTTTGAAGCTCGTGCGTGAGTGTGTGTGCGCACCAAAGTGGAAAACGAAAGGCGAAGAAATTATCAGTGCTATTATTATTTATTTATTATGCTGTTGAGTTGTGTTAACTAATGATACCACTGTGACGGTGATGCTATCGGATACGTATTTTTAAGCATGGGATTGTGTGTTATGATGATTTAATGTGCGCGATTTTGACCACTGGGTCCCACTAGTAAATGACATCATTGGATCTAAATCTTTTTCATTAAAAATATCAAAGAGTTTTTTTGTCTCGGGATTTGGAATCTACCACGAGGTTGTTCTATTAGGTCAACGTGGAAAGGAGTTGAGAAAGAAGTAGAATTATACATAGTTACATGAGTTTTATTTTATCATTTTTTTTTTATGGTTGAGTATTGTTTCTGCTTTCTTTTTACTTTTTAACTTACCATGTTGAGATACTATTATAATTATTTATTGTATTTAAGGCATTGTTGATTTGAAAATTTACAGTTTTTTATAATTTAAAACTTTATTTTCGTCATTATAAATTGTGTTAATGTTTTAGTCGGTTCACATAGTATCCTTGGATTAAATAAATTATAGTATTTGAGGTATCGTTTATTTTAAAGCTTAGAATTCATGATTTTATCTTCACAAAACATTTTGAAAAAATATATAAATTATTCTTATTTTTATTTTTAAACAATGTAGATTATTGATTTTTTTTTTACTTTAAATTGTCATTATCATGATTAGTGAGGGTATGTTTCATTTGAAAAAAAACAGAGAGTTTGTGAAAGAGTAAGTTTTACTTTCTGAAAGTTATGGCAATTGAAGTGTTTGGTCTTTGAATAATTATTGTAAGGCTTGGTTTTTACACTTTCTTTTAAACAAAATTAATTATTATTAATTACAATATTTAATTTACTTAAGTATAAATATGGACTGTTATTTAGACTTATCAATTTAGTTTTGTCTACATGATCTCTTGATCTACGTGGATGGAGACTAAAATAGTTCATAATAAAAACACTTATATAGTCAAAGTATCCACAAAAATTTTACGGGTAAGATCAATTATGGGTGATTTCTATTTTAAAATAAATTCTTTGAAAATGTTCTGCAAAAGCATTTACCTTGGGGAAATCTTTACCAAAAAAGATTAAATTGCTTCAAAATATTCACCATATGACAGTTTAAATTGATAAACTTCACGTCATAGTTTAACATAACTTAATCACAACTCTCAAAATATACAAAAGAAATGTTCTATAAGGAAAAAACAAAAACAAAAAGAACAATAAATGATGCAGAATTTTTCATTATGTATGAACCATTAAATACAAAACAACTTTCTAACCATTTCCAATTTTGACACAAGACTCTGATATTTGTAAACGTAAAAATTAGCATTAGCATTTCGTTTTCCAATAACACAAACACACAAACGTGTGAGAGTTAGTACACGTATGCAAATAAATAAATAAAAAATATCATACTCTTTAATTTATAATATATATATATATATATATATATATATATATATATATATATATATATATGATACTTTGGTAAATTAGATATTAATGGATATAGATAATTATTACCAATATCATAATATTTATACTGGTTCCATTAACATGTAAATATAAATAATATATGTCGCAGATATCTATTTATAAATTTATTTTTTATCTTTTGCAGATTTTATTCTTGATTCACATGTAGAAATTTGTTTTACATTCTTAATTATGACTGTGGATTTGATTCACATGTAGAAATTTTTTTTACATTCCTAATTAGAAGTGTGGATTTAAGACAATGGGATAAATGTTAGTGTATTAAAGAGATATTTTTTATTCACATGTAGAAATTTCTTTTACATTCTTAATTAGAGTGTGGTTTAAGACAATGGGGTAAATGTTGGTGTATTAAAGAGATATTCTTACATTCGTAATGAAAAGGGTTTTGGGATTTCCATTTCTGTTTTTTTTTTTTTTTTTTTTTTATATGAAGGGCTAACTCTAAGATCAACCGATTTTTTTCTTATTGAAATACAATACAGTTCCTCTTTTATCAGGAGACCATGCCTAATTAATTCAATACATACATCACTATCCTTATTTTATATGTCTTTTTTAACTTTACAATTCTCCTTACCGTAGTGAAGAAGCTAGGACAAATACAAAGTATAGTGTTTTCTAGTGTGGCAAGGGGAGCAAAAGAAAATACATTGAGTAAAGTGAGAAAATAAAAATTAATTAATTATTTCATATTAATCTCAAACTTATAAAATAACATAAATAAAAATAAAATAGGAATAAAAACCAAATAAAATGTAACAAAAAATATAATCGATTAATTGAAGGGTTAACATTACCACTAATGGAAGATAACATGCCCCAAAAATATTTTAGAGATAAAAATAGTTCTTTACGAGCATTTCGTATTTGACTCCATTCTGCCCAAAGTTGATAAGGACCTCCACTTTTAAGGTCCTCTTCTATGCATTTCTTCCAAGTTTCCCTTACTTTCTCTTTTCATAAAAAAGTACTTTAATATAAACTATCCAAACATAGACCAAGTTAAATTAAACTTACTTTTCATTAAACCTTAAGTTACGACGTTAAGTTCAACTAATTTTTTCTTTGTTTTTTACGATAAGCCAAGCACACTCCTTTCCACAACTCATTACAAACAAAGTTTCACAAAAAAGAAGTTCGTAACAACCATTCTTTAATCGATTGAAAAAAGGAACGTTTTTTTTTTTTTTTATATCTATCTGGGTGTGCATGCCCTATTGAGTATGAGAGAAATAAAAAGGAAAAAAATATAATGACGTAACAAGAAAGAAAGAAAGAAAAAGATAAAAAGAATTTTAAGAAGGATAAAGAAAAAGTAGCAAGTGAGATATGTACATAATTTAAGAAGGATAAATAAATTAAGGGAGAATATATAATTTCAAAAAAAAGAAAAGTATTGTTTATAAATCATCTCTACATGCATTTTACAAAAGTAACTTCATATTTTCCATAAAGAAAAACTTTGAACTTTTTTTCTTTTTCGCGAAATGCATGCATAGTTGCTTACGCAAAAGACCACACGGAACTTTCTTGTGTCAAATTAGAGCCATTTTTGTTGGAATTACTTTTACTATGTTTTCCTTGTCATGTGAAGAACATCACACTTTAATTTTCTTTGTTTTCAATCTTTTAAGTTAACATCTACATGATCAATCTATATCAAAGGTTGCTTTTGAATAAATATGCATGATGTGTATGTTTTTGTTTTAATCAAAATTCTGAGCTGTAAAGGCACAAAAACTAGTGATTGGTCACCTTATCTTAATGCTACATTCAATTTTTTCATAAATCAATGAAAGATGTGTATGTAATTTGCAAAGAAAAATCGATTCCATCAAGGTAAAAAGGTTATTATTATTGCAAAATCAACGTTTTACATTGTTCTTCAATTGAATATTGATTAAGTCTTTATCTTTTTCTCTTCGAATATATATATATATATATATATTAGCTGAAGGGATTAGGTTACTTCCTTTTGCAAATAAGAAATATATAATTATGGAGACACGTATTCATTCATATGCATGCAATAAGTGAAGAACACGAGTGCTTTTTATATAGGTTTCTGTTTATAACTTTAATTATTACCTTTTTGACAGATTTATAATTTAATTATTTTTCGAGCAAAAGCTGTCTGCGATTATAGGAAATTGAATTACGATTATAGCCGTCGAGTACCACTGAAAGTTATTAAACATAATATTCTATTTTTGTTAAATTAATCTAGATAAAGATAATGATAGAATTTAAGCTAGAAATATTTAGTTTGTATTTTTTTTTCCTAAAGTTAGATGGAAGAAATTTTATAGATTTGAGTACGATTAATGACAATCTTTTCTTATAGATAGTAAGATTTGTGGATCAAGAGACATTACTTAATTTTAAATTTTGCTTTAAATATTGTAGGACCAGGTTTCGCTAAATTTAAAGCAATGTTGATCATTTATTGTTCCTATTTTTTTGAATTCAAACTTATTTGGATAAAATCTTTCATCTTGTCTAACCCACAACAAAAAATAGTTCAAAAAATAATTTAAGTGACAATCTACCTAATTAACAATTTAATGATTTATGTATATTCTGAATATTAGTTCACATAAATCAATAAATCCGTCCCGTACAAGAATAAAATAAAATAAATAATATTTTATTTCTCTGTTTCATATGAAACAATTATACTTTTCTAGTTATCTTTCACATGAAGATTTGTCCAATGATTATCATACAAGAAAAAGAAAATACAAGAAAAAAAAAAAAAAAGACTAAACTCCCAGTAACCTTTGTAATAATCAATTACTTTTGTTCTTAACTTTTGTAAAATTGGCACTTTAACTTGTAAGGTTATTAAAACTATGTATTTTTGGTCGTTTTATTTTATATTGTTTTTTATAAAAAAAATAAACTGAAGTGAGTGATATTTTATATAAAATATATTGTTATGTTAAAATAATTTTGAAAAATTAAAGTAAAGTTGTATTATATATATATATATATATATATATATATACATATATATATATATATATATATATATATATATATACACACACGTATGTGTGTGTGTGTTTAAATACGATTTATGTATTAAATTTTGAAAAAGGGTTA
>Ga0214543_1012079_pt1 | contig 11716 bp, 3 predicted proteins | sample CNSS2metaG_FD_160094 | JGI IMG/M metagenome (GOLD analysis project Ga0214543, IMG submission 160094) | Root nodule microbial communities from cowpea collected in UCLA plant growth center, Los Angeles, California, USA - CNSS2 | ecosystem: Host-associated > Plants > Roots > Nodule | place: USA...
TATATATATATATATATTTAAAAGGTTTAGAATATCATAAAATGCATTTACACAGATTATCGCTAAAATAAAATGTAGATGTGTTATGAATCTACCACAAAACAACAATAACAGTAATAATAATAATATTAAATATTCTTTATTAATAATCATAATTGAAATAATAATAATATAATAACAATAATAACAGTACAAGTAATAAGAGTAATAATAATAAATATTTATTAATACTAATCATATTAATAATAAAAATAGTCAAAAATTGTAATTAAACATTTGAATTATATATAAAATTAAAATAAATGCATATATATAATCATTGTCTAAATAAAATGTAGAAATATTGTGCATTATAAATCCCGTATAAAACAAAAATATAAAACCAAGATTATATTACAATTTGTTGACAGAAATATGGATATGAAAATTTTAACCAATATTTAAAATAAATTGGCCATATGTGTGTTTGTGACTTTTGCTTAAAATAATTTATATTTAACTTCATACTTTTATAATTCTATATGGTCAATTTATTTTAAATATTGTTTAAAGTATTTATATCTACACTTCTATTAACAAATTTTGACATAAACTTTGTTTTGTATTTTTGTTTGTACGAAATCTATAATGCAAAATTTTTTCACATTTTATCTAAACAATGATTCTGTATTTGTATTTTATTTTAATTTTATATATAATTCAAAAGTTTAATTATAAATTTTGACTATTATTATTATTAATATGATTATTATTAATAAATATTTATTATTATTGTTGGTATTAGTAGTACTATTATAATTACTATTATTATTACTTAAATTATTAATATTGTTAATGAATATTTATTATTATTATTATTATTATTATTGTTCAGATCCATAACACATAATGTGCCTACATTTTATTTTAGTGGTAATCTGTATATATTTTATGTTATTCTAAACCTTTTATATATATATATATATATATATATATCACTACTAAAATTTTAATTAATTGTCACAAAATTTAGCGCCATAAAACCCTTATATAGTCGGTTTATTATAACCGTCGGAATAAAATTATTAAAATCGATTTTAACCGCCTCTAAATTTGTTTTAAAATTATATTACATACTTAGCGACAATTGTAACCACCAGTAAATCTATGAATTAAAAAAATTTGGTGGCAATTATAACCACCAGTAAATCTACGAATTAAAATATAAAAAATTTGGTGGCAGTTATAACCACCAGTAAATCTAAAAAATTTAAAACGTTGTAACCACCAATAAATCTGGACATTTAAAAAATTTAGTGGTAGTTATAACCACCAGTAAATCTAAACATTTAAAAACAATTAGCGGCAGTTATAACCGCCAGTAAATCTAAACATTTAAAAAAAATAACAACAATTATAACTGCCAGAAAGTCTAGTACATGAATTTAACCAAGCAACTGAGTCTCCATGTTAGGACTTTCATTGGGCTGTAATAACCAAAATTTATGGACATGCACAAAATTCATATGGCAAAGAATATGGGGTTTTACCAAAAGCTTAAATTATGCATAAGTTAAAAATCAGATGTTGGAGAAACACTAGAAAAAGTTTAAGGCATTATTTATGGTTAATCCTAACATAGAACATACTCCCATTGATCCTTAATATAAAAGTTTAAGGCATTGTTTAAAAGAAATTGATAATTCCTTTTACAAGGCATTTTATGTAACTATGAAGCATTAAATTTCTTTTCTATCTTTGTCCCTAATAAATATTAAGAATGTGTTGTTTTATTAATAACGAATGAGAAGGAAATTTTAAAAGTTATCCATGATAAGAGTAAATTTGGTACATTGTTTTAAAAATTCAACAAAATCAACTGAATTAATTATTTTTATTAATAGTTGAATAGAATATTATGCACGTCACAAATTTTTGCACGATTGTAGCGTTTATTTACATTAGTAAAATATACAGTAGGCAACAAAATGTTCAATTACAAGAAAAAATAGTTGAATAGAATACCTTACCTTAATTTCCTTTACATGTCTCTCATCATAACCAGACTCTTCAACAACATTTAAATATGAAGCAATTAAAAAATCTCCAAGATACTTGCGAAGAAGATTACAAGTGGTTTGATACTTCCCATTCCTACATTATGCTAGTGAAGGCATTTGGAGGCACTGGCAAATTTGGAAGGGAAAAGTTTACAATATCAACTGAGCTCACATCGTTTAGTAGCCCAAGTGAATTTAGCAAAGTGTGATCACTAATTCCTTCAAAAGATTCTGCCAAAAACCATTTGAGCGTGTCATTAGAAAAAAGTTAAAGTTAATTTAGCCATACACGGAAAGTTAAAGAGGTTGATATATTTGTTCAGGTGAAAGGGCTTAGTTGTAGCAAACAAACTTACCATGCAACAGCTTTCCACCAACAGTCACGAACTCTTTCAAGAGCTTACTCAAACCCTAGCTACTTGGATGCTATAAAATCCATTCAAAACAATAGATTAAAGGAATGGGTGGATAAGAAATATGCAAAATGCTAGAGGAAAAGTTGAACCACCTTCATTGGATCAATATTATTGAAGACAATCTCATCAACCACTACTTGCACATACCTATAGGCAGTGCACACAAATCAAAGAAAGAAGGGAGGAAAGAACATTAGAAAAGAAAATATAACTACATAAGAATAAACCTCAATCACAAAAAGGTGAACAAAAGTCAATGACTCATATTCCAGTCTCAACAGTCAACACCCTTGTAAGTAAATTATTCATGCATAAGTTAAAAATTAGCTTGCATTAACTCCTCTGCAGAAAGAACAGACAATTTCTTGGACAAATTAGCACGTTTGTGAATAGAACCAATGTTAGTCAAAGCAAGTTCCTGCAGCTACAACCAGAAAAAAAATTAAGAAATCTTGTACACAAACATGAAATTAAGGGAAGGTAGAATGAAGAATGACATGATATTAAAGTAATACATATTATAGTAGGATTTTAGGATATTATGTTCATTTAGATTAAATTATATCTAAGCTCTAACCTTTTCCATCTTTTTAAATGCAAGAAGTTGGAAAGACTGCAATTGACTATAATGAGTTTCAAGAACCTCATGATCTGTTAGTTGTGTTCCTGTTTCAACGGGTTATGATCCATCACTGGGCATGAAAATTGCTTCATTACGCGCCCCATTAACATCTATCAGCAAGGAAATCCGGATAAATCGATCTGCTTATTATCCTTATGACATATCAAACTGCAATGTGCAAAGCAAAGCAAAAATAATCAAGATCAGAGACAACAATATGATGTTGTAGAGCAATTATAAGTCAAAGTAACATACTAACCAAGAGAATTGAGAAAAATTTAACAAGCAAAGAGAGAAATGGTATCCTAAATTTATAGGATTACACATCCTATTGTAACACGGTCATCTCATTCAAGTTTAACTTTTTAGAATATTCCAGAGCTTCATTCCTAAGTTCATCAACATTAACAGACAGTTCCCTCTCATAAGTATAAAGACATATCATATAGCAACCACTGTACTTAAATTGTCCTCAACTGGTAGACACTCTAGTTAAAATGAGATATTTAATTTTCAATCATATCCAATGTTTTAAGAATGCAATCTATGATACCTTCAATGTGAAAGATTGATTTCTGTCCAAGACGCATCTGATGTTCCTGATTCAAGTCATAAAGCTTCCCTCGAACTTGAAACAACCTAAGGTAGATGAGACAGAGAGATGATCAGCTCCATGAGAACATTTCTTTTAAAGTATAAACTTTTGAGGTAACATCTTAACATTTCTATACAGAGAAGTATACTTCAAGGTGTTGGCTTATGGAATTATTTTCTCTTCTGATGATGATAATGATCACAATAATGTAATATTGCTTTTTAAATTCTAAAGAATCCACCACGCTACATCCCTCACCATTTCCAACCCTTATATAAAGGTTTCTCGTCTTACTCCTCATTCTCACAACCAAGTTTTTTGTTCCCTCCCTTCTCTCCCCCTGGTTCCCTTCACTTTGTACTTGGACGAGTGTTTTCTTTGGAGAGAAAAAAGTACCCATTATTTCATTAATATTGCTTCTCTTTGTCATATTCTGGTGCCACATAACAAAGTATCCCTCTCATTCATCGCTAAACTACACAAACCTTCACATCGAAACTAATATTCGATACAAACACAACTAACTTGGACCTAGGTTTTTACATTCTCTAGGCTCATAAATAACACAATCTAGAATAAAAAAGAGTATGAAACCATGAATCAATACTAACAGGTAATGATTTATCACCAAAACACATAAATTCAAGTTAGGGTTCAAAACAAAAAGTTAGGGTTATAACGAGATGAAATGAAAAAATTACAGTAACAAGAAAAGCAAACAAAGAAAAAAATTAGTTACTATAAACGGGAAAACACTTACGAAAGGATTTTCATGAAGAACAAAATGATGGCTCATGTGCGGAGAGAATGAGCATTCTGCAGTAAGAAATGATAAAGAAACTAAAAATGTGGAAAACTTGCAATGAGAAAGAAACGTCTTATCTGCCATGGGAGAAGAAATGAGTTCGCGTGTGTCGTATTCAAATAGAAAGACAGAGGAATGGTTAGCGGCAAGAAAAATAAAGTAAAAAAAAAGAAAAATTAAGGTTAAATTATACTTTTAGTCCCCATTTTCGTAATAAGATTTGAATTTGGTCCCTTAATTATTTTTATTTTAATCTGGTCCTTATTTTGGGAAATTCGACACAATCAAATCTTTTCCGTTAGTGATAGAGTAACGGTGTTAAATGGGGTGTCACGTGTCAGCTTTTAGATTTTTTGAATTTTTATTTTTATTTTTTTGAATTTTTTATTAATTTTTTTAAAATTTTTAAAAAAATTAAAAATGTTACCATGTGTCAAGCTGACATCGTGCCACGTGGCAGTGACGGTGCCACGTGTCACTATTTGGGAGGTGTCATTTTCTCATTCTCAATTTGGTTCCTGTATTTTATTTTTTGTCTCAATTTAGTCCCAATTTTTGTAAAAATTATGCAATTTCGTCCCCCTCCAAATTGAAACAAAAATTATAAAATATTATACAAATATTTTTATTAAATTTGATTTTTTTATTCAAATTGATATTTTTATTATATATTTTCAATAAAATCAAGTTTATTTAAATTTGTTTCACATTAAATTTTACTTAAAATTGTTTTCAAATTTTAAATTTATTTGTTTTTTATTGTTACATAAACTAGTTAATTTTTCTTAAATTATATAATTGTTATTTTTATACTATAAAACATTTGTATAGAAATTATTGAATTTTACACATTTTAAAAATATGCAATTATTTAAAATATAAATTCAATTAAAAAACAATATTAAAGTATAATGTAATAAAATATCAATATAATTCATGAATTTTTTTATTATCATTATTTTCTATTAACAATTTTAAAACAATTTTAAATAAATTTTAATGTAAAATATAAATTAAAATAAACTTAATCTTGTTAAAAATATTTACTTGAAATATCAATTTTGATAGAAATATTTGTGCATATTTATATAGAAATTAAATTTGGTTTCAATTAGGAGAGGGACAAAATTGCACAATTTTTACAAAAATTGGGACTAAATTGAGAAAAAAATTAAAATACAGGGAGCAAATTGAAAATGAGAAAATGACACCTCCCATAATAGTGACACGTGGCACTGTCACTGCCACGTGGCACGATGTCAGCTTGATAGGTGGCAAAATTTTTAATTTTCTTAAAAAATTTTAAAAAATTCAAAAAAATTCAAAAAAATAAAAAAAATTCAAAAAATCCATAAGCTGACACGTGGCACCTCATTTAACACTGTTACTACACCACTAACGGAAAGGACTTGGTTGGATCAAATTTCTCAAAATAAGAACTAGATTGAGATAAAAAACAATTAAGGGACCAAAATCAAATTTTGTTACGAAAATGGAAACTAAAAGTATAATTTAACCAAAAATTAAATATCTCATTTACCGTCAGTTTCAAACTGACTATAAATATGATTTAAATTTAAAATTTTTAAAAAGACAACATCAGTTTACGAAATTGCCTATTGACGATATCTCTCGTGATATATATATATATATATATATATATATATAATTTTTTTAAACAAAATAAAATAACATAAAATGTCTATAAACATGTTATTGTTAAAATAAAATGTAAATATATTATACATTAATTATGGAATTCATACAAAACAATTATAATAATAATAACATTAATAATGACGATAATAATAATAATAAAATAATAGTAATATTTCTACTTATACTAAATATTTATCAATACTAATCATATTAATACTAATAGTAAAATAATAATAATATAATATCAGTAATATTCTTATATAACTAAAATTTATACCTTTTACGTAAAATATCAATTATTGTTAATATAAAATATAGGTACCTTATGTATTATGGAACTCGTACAAAATAAATAAAACATGAAATTAAGGTTGAACTTAAAACAATATTTAAAAAATAATAATAGTTGTATAAAATTTAAAAAAGAGATAATCTATATTAATCTATATTATTTAAAGTGACATTATTTTTTATATTAATCTATATCATTTTAAAAATAACCTTGTTATTTATTGTGAGATATATAAATCGTAAAATTACGATATAAATTTATGATGATATATCTTTTAAATTGAAAATATATATTATATTATATTATTAGGAGTTGATCACTTACTTATAATAATAATAATTATTATTATTATTATTATAAAATAATAATAATAATAATAATATCAATATTAATACCAATAATATAATTGTTATTAAAATAATTTGTCTCCATTGTAATTAAAAATATATATAAATATTATTACTAACCTCTTAAATAAAAATAATAAAATGTAAAAAATATTTTTAACTTCCAATAAATACAAATCATCCTCCATCGAGTAGTAAAATAGTACTATTAATAAATTAGTAAATAAAACAAAATAAAATAAAGCAGCTAATTATAATTATAAATACAATTAATAATAGTAAAAATAACGTTAATAATAGAACACAAATACTCAAAAGGAAATATAATTATGAAATAAAAGTATAATATCAATAGTAATGATAAATATAGAATTAAGGAAGAGAATGTAAATTGATTCTTTGATTTTTTTTTTCAAAATCAAATATAATTACTATAAATAAGATAATTTCTCTCCACCATAATTATAAAAATAAATAAATATTGAAACTGACCTTATAAATAAAAATAATAAAATTGTAATAAATTTAAAAGATTTCAAAAGGTATGATTAAAAAACAACTCATTCATAATTAAAAAATTAAAAATAATTAATACAAATAACTGAACAATTAATAGAATTAATTAGTCAATTAATAAAAAAATATTTAGAAATAAATTATTTAAGTATTAATTTTAAAAATATTTAATCCTTTAAAATTATTCTCAATCATATTTTAAAATAAAATAATTATTATTTTGAAAAGGTTAAATTTATACAAATTTAAAATAGAATAACCGATTATAGTTTTATCAGTTTGGCAATATGAATGACAAGAGCTCCTAAAAGTGGAAGGAACAATATCTTTGCAATCAATCCAATTTGAACTAAAAGAGCAAATTGCTTTTATTAAACTAAAACATCAATCTCCATTTTTATTTTTCTTATGCAGAATGTTTATAGCGTCAAATTATTTTTCTTTAAAATATTTTTGAACAATAATATTACCATGTCTTTTACTTCTTTATCCTACCTATATATTATTGTTAACACATTCAAAATTTATTTATTCAAAATAAGTTGAATTATATCATTTTTCCTAAATAAAATTAAAAAATTTTAGAGACTAGTTCTTGATAAAATTGAGATAATGTTTTGTCTTCTCTTCATCAGATTGAAATAGATATCTTAATATAATCACATGTAGAAAAAGAAAATAAGATAAATGAAGTTCGTAAAGATTGTCCAATTTGTAAGATTTCTCTTATGTTACTACTCCAAGATTATTTAGACGGAAACTTCTTACATTTATTTTTTGTATAAATTTTTATCCAAATAAATTCAATACAAGTAAAGAAAACATAACATGAATATGAGGCAAGTAAAGCCATCCAATTTTGATCACATCTTGTAAGAATGACATAAGTTTTTGCTGATTTGGCAAATAAAACCCCTGTATAGGAGAAAAAAAGAAATAAATACTATATAATCTCAATTACAACTTCAACTTTCCTCCATTAATCTGACATGAAACTATTACTTGGGACCAATGTCCTTAAGTACACATATGCTCCTCTCCCATACATAGGAGATATAAGAGACACAACCAAATCTTTGCCTTCAACAAATCCATCACTGATCTACGTCATACAGATCAAAATCAGTATAAGAATAAGCAAATTATGAAAATTTAACAAATGATCAAGATCATGCCAAAGAAAGAAAAAATGTTTCTTTCAGGTTTGGAGATACATAGAGAAATCAAATGCATTTGTTAAGGAAACTCATCTCAAACCTTTAACCATAAATCGTGAAAAAAGAACAAACCTTTAACCACAAACCATCAAACCTATTACAAAACTTTAATCAGAAACCATCAAACATGAACAAACCTTCACAAACTTAGCATATCTTTGTCGTATAAAAGGTAAACATCTAGTCAGGATTGTATACAATAAAACACAACATAACCATGCATCTAATGTTACAACATCATAGACCTTATTATGACTTCCACAAGTTGTATGCAACAATTTATCTGCCTAGAAATTTTCACATGGTGAAGCCAATAAGAAAAATCATATGGTTTATCTAAAGTAGTTGAAAGCATATTACATCTTACCTTAAGATGTTAGGGGTAAAACACTAAGTCCAAAATAAATTATTTTCAAGTTTTTTTTCATGATCCACCAGTACATTCTCAAGCTGCAAGGACATAATAGCATCTGTGTGAAAAACAAACGCAAGACCAAAGATAACTATGTGGTGCAATTTGAACTTGAAAAGGGAGAAAAAGAACCTTGAGATCAGTGGCGGAACTTGGACAAAAAATTTAGGGGTGCCAATTTAAATTTTTTATATACAGTTTATTAATTAAAAAAAATATTTCTTTTACTTAAAACATTTTCATATTACAATTCACACTTCTCAATTTTTAATCTTTCTAATTGATTGAATTCACGCAAAATGGATATTCTAATTTCTAGTCCAATTCAAGATTATTCAACTAATTCATTCTATGCACTAGAAAACATAAAATCACGACATTTTATAATGTAGGGTTATACTAATTTGTGAAAAATATAATTAGTGATCATGTCAATTTCAAAAAATAATCCCTAAAATCAAGTTATTTTCCATACTAATTTAGGGAAAACTTAATTTAGAAGAAATATCATGGAAGAATCATAAATCTAACCTACATAAATCATACTAGGATACCAAGATACTAATTTAGGAGATCTTGTGAATATGAGTTCTTTGATCTCTTTGTTCTCCCATCTCCAATTCTCAATCTATCTTTCTTTTTACATTTATATTTTATTAATAGTTTGTTCTGAAAAAAACTTTATAATCAGATACAAAACCTTAATCTTTTATTAATCAAGGTCCATCAAATTAATTTTTATTTAATTTTTAAAAAATATATAAATAATATATATATATATATAACTATAAAAATAATACATAAATATATAAATTTAAATTTAAAAACAAATAAATATATATAAAAATAAAAATTAAAAAGCTTGGGGGCTCCCTGTAGTCACATGCAAGGTCCGCCCCTGCTTGAGATCCCTGTGGAAGACACCTTTAGTGTGACAATAGCTCACCTGATCAATAAACTGTTGGAACAAATTTCTACATTCACCTTCTTGACGTTTACCTTTTGCTGTCTTTGAATATAGAATTCATCAAATGCCTAAAATGCATCAATGACAAAAATATAGTCTTCATTAATTTATATTGTTTTACATGGAAATGCAAATATCAGTTATTCATAAGATAATAAAATTATTATTCATGAAAATATGAAATACAAAAATTAGTACACCTTCCCTGAATAACACCTGAAGATTGCTATAAATGGCATTGGTCTCGTGAAATAGACAATTGTAGAAGTGTTATACAATAAACATATCATAATTTAGTATAGTGTGATAAGAATAAACCAATCTTACGAAAATGATAAACAACCTAATACATATAATAGCAGAAAAAAACCAAGTTCATGTAAATACCATTTACAATCATTTGAAGCCTAATTAGTAAACCATGTGATGGCTAAAAAATTGTACCTTAGAAAGAAGAGCCTTAATTTTTAGACATTAAATCCAACTCCAACATCCTCACTAATCAGTCATGAATTTCACATGATGAGGGGTCTACACTGTCATTGTATGTATGATTTGAAAGAAAATTGTAAATAATACAAACACACACGATAAATCTACTATTAATAGCAAAAGAATTGAGATGTAATGGTTGGATCTACAACAACATATCCAACAAATACTTTAATAGGTAAGTAATACAATTCAAAAGTCACAATCATATACATTAAGGTATACCCCACGACTATTTTTTCACCAGGATAAAACATGAAGCCTTAGAAGTGTTACCTTACAAATGTAAAGATAACATTTTTGCACCGATATTTCAAAAGGATTGCACCAACATATGAAAATATGGCTTTAACTCTCTAACAATCAAATTAATGATTGTAGGCTCCCTTGCTACTTAGAGACCCCTAAAAAAGATAAATGGTAAATAAACATAAATAATCAAGAAACATAACCAAATACCCAAATATTATGAATATAATAACAGAAGAACAAACTACAACAAAAATAATTGAAAAATACACTCAAAGATAGTTAGAACAAACAATTTAAACAAAAAAAAACTTAAACAACCTAGAAAAATAATACAATACCAACTCGTAATAATGATAGTTTCCAAAATACAAAATCATAGTTTCCAAATTACAAAATCTTATCAATCTCTAAAACTTGGTATGGAACACAAAATTTATTATTTCATATTTAATATATTATCATTATTGTATAACAAAAATATCCCTAAATCATTGGAATCTAATTATATTCTTGGATAATATGAATATGATTATATCCTAAATAATAACAATCTTATTATAGATCTTAATAATAGCAATCTTGTTATATCCCTTAATAATAGAGATATTATTATGTCTTTGAATGACAAAATTTTATTAATATAGATGTTACCATAAAAGTCATAATAAAGGTAACAACAACAACGTAACTATTTGATTGACATATACTTAAAATAAAATAAACTTATTTTAAAAAAGTTATAATCAACCAAATGCAAAGTAGTGCAAGAATAAAAAGTTAGAATAAAATACATATAGTTGATAATCAGAAAAAAATAAAAACATCTTTTTTAATGAATAATCAACTGATTCGTACAGTAAGAAAACAATCTCTCAATCAAAAATAGTTAAAGATATATAGTTTTTGCCACAACTTAAAACAAAATCCCAAAAAATCACAAACAGAATCCCAACAAATAATGACACAATAACAAACATTATAAAAAAACAATTTAACTTGTTTTAGGTAATCAATATTCAACTCCTATCATAAGAACCAAAATACAAAAAAAAAAAAAAAAAAAAAAAAAAAAAAAAAACAAAAAA
>Ga0214543_1012081_pt1 | contig 11715 bp, 6 predicted proteins | sample CNSS2metaG_FD_160094 | JGI IMG/M metagenome (GOLD analysis project Ga0214543, IMG submission 160094) | Root nodule microbial communities from cowpea collected in UCLA plant growth center, Los Angeles, California, USA - CNSS2 | ecosystem: Host-associated > Plants > Roots > Nodule | place: USA...
CAAATTAAAACCAAATTTAATTTTTATATTAAAATTCACATTTTTTATTAAATATTTTTATATAATATATTAAAATTCACATCATTATAACTTTGATATAAAAATTAAATTTGGTCACATCTTCAATAGTGACCAAATTGGTTAATGTTAACAAAAATTGGGACGTAATTGAATAAAAATAACAAATATAGGGATCAAATTGAATATAGAATATTGACTTTGACACGTGACATACTACTGGGTTGACACGTGGACATTTAAAAAAAATTCAAAAAAAAATAAAATAAAAAATTCAAAAAAACCACGAAGTGACACGTGGCATGTTCCTGGGTTGACACGTGTACATTTAAAAAAAATTTAAAAAAATTTAAAAAAATAAAATTAAAAATAAAAAAATCCAAAAAAACCACGAAGTGACACGTGGTAGTAACTGTTCATGGCCGTTAATGATTTAAACGGTGTTAGCAAAAAATGACCCAATTGAACAAAATTGACAAAAATTGGGACCTATTTGAACAGAAAACCAAAATTAGGACTTATTTGACGAAAATTGGGAACAAAAAGGTATTTTAACCTTTCTAAAATATTCACAAAGAAAGAGATTATAATTCAAATTTATTAAATATAATTATTTAAAGTAGTTTTCCTTATTTAAAATGTTTTCTTCTTTAAAAAATTTCTAACTCACTCAAAACATTAAGGTTTTGATCGAAAAACTACTGAGTTCAGACCAACTATTGTGAAGTATGATATGTTTTGAAGGACACATAATTTAAAGGTAAAGAAGGAGCATGTTAAAATCTAAAAGAAAAAAAGAAGAAGAAAAACTTGTATTGATTTTATCATATCAAAGGTAAAGTATCGATTTATAGTTACTCAATCATAATTTAAGTTTCAGTCAGTAACCCATGCAATCTTTAAAACCAGAGGATTCTCTAAATTATCAAAGTATGATTATAATTTTGATTAAAGGTAGTACAAATAATATTTAGAATTATATTATCTTTATAATGATATTTAAATAAATTATTTATTGTCGAAAATAATAATTACTGGAGGCTTTGAGTGGTTAAAATATTATTGTTTATTCAATATTTAACTTGTATAACCAAGAATCCAATCCTGTATATTAATCATTAGATAGATAAAGTAATAATTATAAAAAATTATTTTCAAATGATTAAAAAAATCTATAAACTAAACACGTATTCACCCCAACGAAGAAACATGGAAAGTGGTTGAATATTGACGCCGCCTCGTTTGTTCTTGAAACGCATGCTGGCCATCACACACGAACAATAATATTACATCACCAAATGACTATTAACTTTGAATTTCAACGTTCAAACAATCGTTGCTCCCACTTTTTCCTAAAACAAAACAAACAAGCAAACCCTAACCGACAAAAGTAACAGCGAAAGAAAGAAAAACACTTTCAAGCTTTTTCCAGAACATTTGTTGAAAATTTGGCCATGCAAATATGTGAAATAATTTTACACTTTCATATGATTAATATAATTTTATTATTTTTATTAATTATTTTAAAGTCAATGATAACTTTGTGATATTATAATTTCTGATTGATCATTAATTTCTTAAAAACTGACGATAATCAGTATTCAATATATTCTAAAAACTCAATCCATAAGAATAAAATCATATACCTTTTAATATTTTTCAAAACATAATTTTTGACGATCTGATTGTTAAATTACAAGTACGTGTATATTAAAAGTTATAACAAATTATTAACACTCACAAACCAAACATTTCATCTATATTTTATGAGATACATACTATTTTAATTTTTTATCAACTACTAAATACTTTTTAGGTTTGCTTTTTGTTTTGTATCGATTTAGTGGTACATTTTGAGAATATATTGAGTTAAATATTATAGTCAGTATCACTACAAAAAATATATTTATAAATAACGACAAATTTTAATGACCAATAATGATTAGTATTAGGTTTATCCACAATAGATTTATGGTCTTTATTCTTATATAATGCTCTATTTATTCATTTCTGATCAATGTGGACTTAGACTTATATATAAAATCCTAACAATTAGTAACTACAATGACCTATTTAGATATCAAATTATAAAACTAAAATTATTAATTATGAAAATAGTTACTTTTTTATGAATAGAAAATTATAATTGATCATTAATTTGGTCTTTAAAATTAGTTACTATAGTTTTGGCTATCAAAGAAAATTGGTTACTAAAAATTAACTATCTAAATTTTGGTTATCAAAATGACTTAGTTTATAAATGACTTAGTTTATATATTGATCTTTAATTAATTATTTATCAATTTAATAATAAATTATAATTTTTTATTTATAACAATAACAAATTATTTAAATTGATCATTATAATAATTAAATATTTTGCTTCTAAAAATTAGTTTCTAAATTTTCTTCTGGTGAATGGTTGTCTGATGTAATTTACACTTGTGTCATTTGAACTCTCCATACATGGTTATCGTAATAATTTAAATTTAAATATGTTCTTAGTACCTATAGAATAAATTTCTTTAGTTTTAATCTCTATGAAATAAAATTCCTTACATTTTGTCTGAGTAACGATTTAGTTATTTACAAACGACTAAATTTCATTTTTATCCCTGTAAAATATATTTCATTTATTTATGGATAGTTGATGATCTATCTATTATTTCTCGTCATTTAATGGTTCATTCAATCAATTTTTTCACAATTAAATCTTTCTTAGTTTTTTTTTTCAAAAATATATTTTATGACACTGTTTAAAAAAATCTATTTCTGAAATGTTTTAAGAAAATATAATTTAAAAAATTTGATTCCACATACCTGACTAATTATGATTTAGAATATATTTTCTTATTATATATAGACAATAATATTAAAATATAATAATAAAATTCTTAAACAAGGTGTAAAATAAATCAAGGGCATCATCCTCGAAAAGCTTTAACATATTAAGCACATAAGCATCATGTTTCGTATAACTTTCTATTTTCTATTCTCTAGTATTTAAATATGAAAAAAAGAACTTAAAATGTAACAAAAAAAACTTACTTTAATAATTTTAACGAATTATATCTTGCATTAAAATCGTCATTTACGAAAAAATTTAAACGAACGTTTTGTTTATAAATTAATTTTATTCTTGTAATGATAAAAAAATTACACCATCCTTTATGTAACTTTTTTAATATTAATAGATAATAAATAATGTATTAGAATTAATTTACCGTGAATAAACATCTTTTCAATAAGCGCTTGAAATAATAATAATAGTAAATAAATAAATAAATAATTGATTCAAACTTGAAAGGAAGAACCTGTAACGGTGGACTCCTTCCACATGATTTCATCGCTTTTCCCTCCTTCACCTTCTTTCATTCTTCTCGTCTGTAACTAACTTGTCCTTGAAGTCTCTCTCCTCACTCTCTCTCTCTAGAATTTCTTTTTTCACTCTCTGGAAAAGTCTAGGGTTTCTGAATCCTCTGTACTTCCTCAACATCTTCATCATCTTATTCTTCACGAGATGACGAGCATGGAGAGTTTGATCGGTTTGGTGAACAGAATCCAGCAGGCCTGCACCGTGCTCGGCGACTACGGCGGCGACGCCGATAACAACGCCTTCTCTTCTCTATGGGAAGCTCTACCTTCCGTCGCCGTCGTCGGCGGCCAGGTCATCACCTTCACCATCACTAAACATGAACATGCTCTGTTCGTAGAAGTAGAAATCGTCTAAAACAAAAGGAGAAAACAAACTCACGTAGGATTTCTTAGGTGCTGTTTGTTTGTGTTGTTCTCCAGTCAAATTAGAGTTTCACCTCGCTCATCAAATTTGTATAAACCTTGAATACAAACCTTTATATTGCGCGAATTAAAATTTGAATCGGAGAATAGCTCAAACAACACACTTACAAGGAAATAGTATATTGAATCTTTTTTTCCAATACGTCAACATGTTCTTTGTATGCAGTAGAAGGTGAACGATCCAACAATAGGTAGAAAAAACTTACGAGTTTTTGGAGCTGTTTAAGTTGTTCTGGAGCTGATAAGTAATCCCTGTGATCTTTCAATACGAACCTTGACTAGGTTATGTGAAACTGCAATCGGAGAATAGCCAAACAACAGCTGTAAAGAATCGTATAGTTATGTCCGAAACTTGAACATGTCCTGTTATATCATAGGAGTAGAAGTAAAACAATCCAAAAATAAGAAGAGAAAGCATAGATACTAGTTCTTTGATGTTGTTTGTGTCGTTCGCTGGTCAAAATTAAAGTTTTGCCTCCATAATCAATGCGTACAATTCTTTATAACAGATATATGTTATGTGAAGTAAAACTTCAACTGGAGAGCAAACACAAAACATTTGTGTCCTAAGTTTTTGTTCAAAACCTCAACATGTTCTGCTGTATCCTAGGAGTAGAACTACAACCATCCAAAAATAAAAAGAGAAAAGATAGATACAATTTCTTTTCACTTTTGAATTGAATCTACATAATCTTTTAATAATACAAATCTTTGTTCAGTCCTAAAATAAGAATCATTTAAAAATAAAATTAATTTATTTGTTTATTTATTGAAAATGAATAGAGTTCGGGCAAGTCTTCGGTTCTGGAAAGCATTGTTGGACGTGACTTTCTTCCTAGAGGATCAGGTTCGCTCGCCCTCTCTCTCTCTCTCTCTCTGTTCCTTTTTCTATTTTTGTGGAGTGTGTTATTTATTTAGGCGCAGTTTGAATAAACTTCACAAAAGGAAAATAATAAACATAAAATGAATTAAACTTGTTTCATCATTTTAATTTTTTGAAAGCTCTCGTTTGAGCTTGTTGAAAAGTTTGTCCGAAAAAATCTTAATTTAGCTAATTAATTTACTAATTGATTTTGAATTGGAGCTTGTGTTTGAATTGCAGGGATTGTGACAAGGCGTCCATTAGTGTTGCAGCTTCACAAGGTTGATGGCAAAGCAAAGGAGTATGCAGAGTTTCTTCATATGCCAGGGCAAAAGATCACTGATTATGGTATTGTAGTTCAGTAACTGATTTTGCTTGCTGCTTATTGTATTTCGTGTTACTGTTATATGTATTTAATGGTTTACTAGTTGATGGTTTTCATAAGTTGAGACTTGTGATGTAATGAATAAACTATTTGCTAATTATAGAAATAGGATAGGATGGTCTTTCTAGTTTCCCCTGTTTTTGTCTTGCTTGTAGAACAATTTGAATGCTTGTTTCCTGTTTTTGTGGTTTTATTTTCTCTGATTCCATTGTGTTTCAATTGTTTTTGCGTGCGTGTCCCCTATAATTGTGTAGTATCTTTTAGGTTTCGTGTTGTTAGACTCGTAACCAGCGTTAGTTAACTGGATTTACTCATTCTAGCGATTTGTTTTTTGTCATTATCCTTAAACTACTAGTTCGCTTGCAATTTATGATGCACTGCTATCTTGCTATGATTGTACTGCTTCACAATTAGCTCACTGGTGCAATTATTTGTGTGCTGCTGATAATCTAACTAATATTTTCATTCCTTTATTTTTTAATCTTAATTTCTTTCTTTTTGCAGCCTTTGTTCGCCAGGAGATTCAGAATGAAACTGATAGAGTAACGGGGAAGACAAAGCAAATATCTCCTATTCCAATTCATCTTAGCATTTACTCTCCACATGGTGAACTTCTATTGTTTATTGCCTCTAATTACTTACTCTAGATGGATGGTTTCCTGCAAACTCAAGTTTTTGTTATCCATTTTTGAATTAAAGGATTTTTTTATTGAAACAGAGAAATGAATACCGAACTGAGGGAATAGTATTCTCATACCATTTCGAAATAAAACAATTTGTAATAACCCAAATAGTGTGTTGATCAATTAACAGATTCCTATAATCTGTTTGCTTTTTTGTGAAGTAAGCTCCCTCAAAATAATCATTGGCTGAACACCATAAGGAATTCAACAATCTCATTGCTCAAAAGGAAAGAACTCCCCAGGGAGGGAGGAAGAACGTTTATTATCCTTGTAAATCTTTAAACCATTGAATTACTATTATTCCTTCTTTACTTGCTATCAAACATATCATTACGGATATGGAAGAGGCATCTACAATTCTAAGAACCAGAGGAATCCAAGATCTATACTGTCGTGTACTACATTTGAATAGGCAGAGTTAAGTAAAGTGAGAAGTGTTAACATATCAGAAGCCTTCCTATACATCTAATACAGGTAAAATATAGAGACTGGAAAATGCTATAAATCTGGCTATTAGGGGATGACAAAAAAATAACATGATGGCAAAGGGAAAGACTAAGACCCGAATAACTCATAATACAGGTTTGGTTAGACTGGAAAATAGTGATCTGAATTGAAGTGGAGCAATGTTGACCCGACCTGATTTGTGCACGGCTTAACCTATCCTGACCCAGGACATAGTCTCATGGGTCAACTTCTTTTTAAAAGTATTAGTTATATTTCAAAACTATTGAAAATAATGTTAGTCCGTTGTGCTGAGCCAGGCAATCTGATTTTCCAGTCTTATCTGTACTTTCACTTGCTATCTTGGCAGTTACAGCTGCTTTGCTATAGTTTACTCATGACCTTTGCTCATGACTGTCTATATATTTGATGTTAAGCACTAGTAATTTTTTGAATTTTATATTTAAATTATACTCATTCATTTTTTTACTTAGGTGAGATCATTTCACTAGTATTACTTTTATGTATAATTACGTGGCATAAGATGAGACTAGTTTTTCAGTTATGTGTGTTTCCTAATTCAATCTCCGTTCGTGTGAGCAGTTGTCAACCTAACTTTGATTGATTTGCCTGGATTGACTAAAGTCGCTGTAGGTATGACTTGCATTCAATTTGTCACTGTATTTTTGTTTGGATTATGTTGTAGAGTTTTTAGTTTATTATACTGATTAGCAATTGTCATTTTCAGAGGGACAGCCTCAGAGTATTGTTGAAGACATTGAAAATATGGTTCGGTCTTATGTTGAGAAGGTAAAAAAAGTTGTGTTTTTTCTTAATTTGTTCTCACTCTTCCTATTTAATAACCTTGATTGGATGATTCACTATTATTTCATTTAGCGAACTCTTTTCTTTAGTACTTTTACCACTGAGACTGGAGACATAAACTTCCTATTTCCAAACCAAAACCCTTTCTCCCTTTCTATGGTGATGGGTAGTTGATTACCATTTTATTACCTTGTTGGAATGTTTATTTATAAATTGGTCACCTAGTAGTGATGGTGGTAAGATGTATATTTACTTTAACTGGTACTGTATTTGGTTCTTTGACAGCCTAATTGCATTATACTGGCAATATCTCCGGCCAACCAAGACATAGCAACTTCTGATGCTATTAAGCTTTCAAAGGAGGTGGATCCCTCTGGTACATAAATTTTCTGTGGAATGATGACTTTTTTATTACCTTTGCTCGGGTCATTATTTGTCACTGAAATCATTGACTGTAAATAATCCAGGTGAGAGGACATTTGGAGTGTTGACAAAACTGGATTTAATGGACAGAGGAACTAATGCATTGGATGTAATCTTTCTTTCTCCTTCTAGCATGTTCCCTGTCTCGCTGTGGTTATGATGTATAGCTTTAAATTTCTGGAAGTTTTAGCAATCTGTATAACCATATAATTAGCTTGCCTTACACATTTTTTTCCCTTAAGGTCCTTGAAGGAAGGTCTTACCGTCTGCAACATCCCTGGGTTGGTGTAGTAAATAGATCCCAAGCAGATATCAATAAAAACGTTGATATGATTGTTGCTAGGCGTAAGGAGAGTGAGTATTTTGAAACCAGTCCTGACTATGGACACTTAGCCAATAAAATGGGTTCCGTATACCTTGCAAAACTTCTCTCACAGGTTTGTCTTTCAGAAAGTTGTTCTTTCCTTTCTTTTATTAAAAACTTATATTTTAATCATGTTAACTATGTTGTAGCATTTGGAGTCAGTAATTAGGGCACGAATACCCAGTATAACATCTTTGATAAACAAAACAATTGAAGAACTCGAATCAGAGATGAATCAAATTGGGAGACCAATTGCTCTTGATGCTGGTGTGAGTGGTTTATAGTTGAACTATTTCCTGAATGTACGTACTCTTTCTATAATATGCTGCCGAAGAATATCCTAACTATTCTTTCTCGTACAGGCTCAACTATACACCATCCTAGAACTGTGCCGCGCATTTGATAGGATATTCAAGGAGCATTTAGACGGAGGGTAAATATATGCTATGATATTCACGTTTACTCTATTAAACTATCTTATTTGAATTTTTTCGGAGGGTAAATATTTGCTAGATGTTCAATTTTACTCTATATAATACTGGTTTATTTGATTTTATTTTTGGATGGATGGCGTCTTGTTATTGAAACTCGACTATTTTCAACCATCCTCAAGGGTTTGACGGTGTATTTTTGGGTTAGCTTAATTTGAATGAAATAGTTTTTTTTTTTCTTGCAACTTCTTACGAGAAAAAGAAAAAGAGAAAGAGAAAAACCAACTATTTCCCTTAAAAGGTCGTTAGTAAACATGCACTTACTTCAAACTAGGTATTTGACTTTTCCCCACTATCATCATCGTCTTGAATTAGATTTGATATATAAGTAATTGTCTTTTTCTTTTCAGCTAGCTAAATCCTACTTAAAATCTGGTTTTGTTTTGGTTCCTGTTCTTTTCTAGACAAAAAGCACTGTATACTAATTTAATGTACCCCTGAATATGGTAAAGCAATTTGGAATGATGGTCATGGATAATCTTTCTTTGTGGTCTACAAGTTGACATGTATCTTTGGTTACATATGACCCTTTTTGTTTATTGTCATAGGCGAGCAGGTGGAGATAAAATATATAATGTCTTTGATAATCAGCTTCCTGCTGCGTTACGGAAGCTTCCATTTGATCGTCATCTATCTCTTCAAAATGTAAGGAAAGTGGTATCAGAGGCAGATGGTTACCAGCCTCACTTAATTGCCCCAGAGCAAGGTTACCGGCGCCTGATCGAGGGAGCTCTCAGTTACTTTAGAGGCCCAGCTGAAGCTTCAGTAGATGCAGTAAGTATACCTGGTTTCTACTCTTTCTTCTTCTTCTTTAATTAAAGCTTACATAGAAGTTAAAGCGGGATTTCTTTGATTTTGATGTAGGTTCACTTTGTCTTGAAAGAACTCGTGAGGAAATCAATAGCTGAAACCCAGGTAAAATTTGGGGATTTATTTTTGGACATAACTTTAGACACATACCTACAGTAGGTAAAACTTCACTATTGATAGGAAAACATCAAAAGCATTTAAAGAACTGTGTCTAAGTTATGTCCTTTATCTTATAGTATCTTTGTTCGTTTAAGGTTCCTAGAAATAAACTATGAATTTATGATTGAATAGGAACTGAGACGTTTCCCAACTCTTCAAGCCGAACTAGCTGCAGCTACAAGTGAGGCTTTAGAGAGGTTCCGTGAAGAGAGTAAGAAGACAGCTATTCGACTGGTCGACATGGAAGCTTCGTATCTCACTGTGGAGTTCTTCCGGAGACTTCCTCAAGAAATGGAGAAAGCCGGAAATCCAGCTAATCAAGCTACCCCAAATGAGGATCGATATGGAGAAGGGCATTACAGGAGGATTGGATCAAATGTAACTTCGTATATTGGTATGGTGTCAGACACTCTCAGGAACACTATTCCAAAGGCTGTCGTTTTTTGTCAAGTCAGACAAGCAAAACTATCATTGCTAAACCATTTCTACACACAAATAGGGAAGAAAGAGGTAATACTCCGTTTTAACTTTAATTTCTCTCTTATTCTGGTAACGAATATTACACAATCATGAAAGAATTTTTTTTGGTTTGCTTCAGATATACTTCCTAAGTGAGGTATCCAGGTTGTGATTCTGTGTAATTTTTATTTTGTTAAACTATTCATTTGGTCTCTTGTTTCCATTTTAAGTTTTAATTTTTATACGACAAAACTAAAAGTTCTGTAGTTATTTTTATTTAAAATATATTCACGATGTTTGATCTGCTATTATTACTGCTGGTGCAGGCTAAACAGCTATCCCAGTTGTTAGATGAAGACCCTGCCTTGATGGAGAGGAGGCAACAATGTGCCAAAAGGCTTGAACTATATAAAGCAGCGAGGGATGAAATTGATTCTGTTTCCTGGGCACGATGAGTTCGGTTGCCATTTGACTTTTTTAGAGTCTATATTATTTTATTTTAGTCTTCAGGCTTTGTATATTCATTGAAATTAAAAACAAAATAAGCTTTATATATTCATTGACTTTAAAAACAAAATCATAGGATAGTGATGGAGCTAATTGTTGTTTCTTGTCCCACGAGTGTTTGTACATGAAAAGAGGCCATATTATATTGTTTTATTAATTTGAATATTTTTTCTAGTATGAATGGCGTTGGATCCTAGAAATTCACTTGCAGACTTTTACATTAGGGGTTTACAACATAGTTCATTTGAGATGGGACCCAGTATTTGCACTCAGTAGAATCCAAATTCTTATTACTTTTGCTGGAGTATGATATGGATTACTGCGGTGCGTTAGGGTATCAATTATTTCCGTGAGAATAGAATTTATTTATGGAAATGATATTTTAATTAACTTTTTTTATCTATTTTTAACTCACCACTCTTATTATTCTTAGATTATCTATTTTAATTTTTTGTAATGATATGATGTGAAGGATGATGAGAGTGGTGAGTTAGAAGTGAATAAAAAAAAGTGGGTTAAAATATTATTATTCTTTATTTATAAAATGCATTTGAAAAAAAAAAATTGAATGTCATTAAACTTTTAACCTATTTGGTCACTACGTGAAAAATAAATTATTATTCTAAGAAAACTTGTTACAAATAAGTGAAATGAATGGGTTTTAAAGTTAATTTAGTGATAAAGTTAGGTTTAACTTCATAGGTTTAACTTCAATCACTAATCATTTAAAAATATAAGGTTAATTTAGTGAACTTTAAAGGAAAAGTAAGATAGGTTAAGAGAAAAAGTGAAAAATTGTGAATTTGACTTCTTTCAAATTTAAAATTACTCAGAATCAATTCTTTTTAAATAATTAAATTACAACAAATTTTAATAATAAAATATTAAATTGTGATATTTAATTAAAATATAAATTAAATTATTTAAGATAAACAGTAGATGGTGGTTATATAAAATAAGAATTGTATGAATAATTTATTAAGGAAAATATTCATTGAAAAGAGAGAATCTTTCGGAGAAAATCTTTCTATATATTGTTATATATATATATATATATATATATATATATATATATATATATATATAAAAAAAGATACTTATATATTATATATAATAGAGATATTTTATTTGGGTGTTTATATTTTTATTTTTAATATATAATTATTTTTAAAATTAAATTGATTATTTTACTATTTTTAAATGTTTTGTTATATTTAACTATTTCGATTTTTGTTTCAAATGATTATTTTAAACTAAAATAAGTATCTTTAATAAAAAAATTATCTACAATAATTATTTAATAAAAAAGTTACTTTAAATAAAAAATATTTATAATAAAATTTAAAAGAATTATTCATATTTATTTTTAAAATAAAATAAATAACACACTTGTTTTCATTAATATATATATATATATATATATATATATATATATATATATATATATATATATATATATATATTTATGTGTGTGTGTTTTAGTTTTA
>Ga0214543_1012088_pt1 | contig 11707 bp, 14 predicted proteins | sample CNSS2metaG_FD_160094 | JGI IMG/M metagenome (GOLD analysis project Ga0214543, IMG submission 160094) | Root nodule microbial communities from cowpea collected in UCLA plant growth center, Los Angeles, California, USA - CNSS2 | ecosystem: Host-associated > Plants > Roots > Nodule | place: USA...
CAACACACGACATGATGATATGACATGCAAATGGTTATGCATGATAGAAAGCATGTTTTCTTATTTTTAAGCACAAGGGATCAAAACATTATTGTAGAGATCAAGATCATGAAATGCATGAATGCATAATGAAAAACTTGTTATGCTCTGCATTTTGAAAATTTTTGCTAGAGTCAATTGTTCTCTTTTCAATCATCAAACTCGTTGTTATAGAGATATGTAGGATGAAAATCGACCTATTTTGAAATGGAGTAATGATTGCAAGAGATAGTTGACAAGGCGTTCAAACATTGGTAGCCATGTTTTCAAAGAGAAGAAACAAGTTGTTGAAACTTTGACAGAATGTTGAAACCCCAACTTAATAAGGAGAAAAACAAGATGTAGAACCTTGGCAAAGCGTAGGAACCCTAACTTAGACAAGAGAGACAAGATGTCGAAACCTTAGTGCAGGGATCAGGGTGTTGTAACCCCGATATGTAGGAGAAACAAGGTGTCAAAACCTTGGTGTAGGGATCAGGGTGTCGTAACCCCGATATGTAGGAGAAACAAGGCATCGTAACCCTGGCGCAGGGATCAGGGTGTCGTAACCTCGATATGCATCAGAAATAAGGTGTCAAAACCTTGGTGCAGGGATCAAGGTGTCGTAACCTCGATATGCATGAGAAATTGAATGCCTGATGAAAACAATGTTGGTTGTGTTTTGTCCTTTGATTATTCTATGCAAGTAGGAGCCAACTATTTCATGAAAGTGAGGAATGTCACATTTATCGAGGTCCAACATATGAAATGAGTATATCTTTGACTTTCTCTTTTATAATATTACTGTACGCATGTTTGAATTCACAAGTGAGTGAAAAGCTAGAAATGTTTGGAAAGAGTGTGCAAGGGACTAAGATAGTCGTGCAGACATGTCTCCACACACCCTTCAAAGGAGAAGCAATATGTGAATATCAGGTTGAAAAACACAAGAATCCCGAAAATTCCCCAATTTTGGTGTATGGAAAAAGGGTATGAGGATATTGATCAATGAATGTTAGGGTGAGATATTCACACGAAACCCACGAAACTACCCCAATTTTGGTATACACAAAATATTTTGATCAAACAATGGGTTTTATTTCAGAAGATGGGGATTTATGAGCATTTGGGTGACAAATTCAAGTGAGACTCACAAAACTGCCCCAATTTTGGTGTTTAGAGAAGAATTTGAATGGATGAGGGATGTTGTTTCAAAAGAGGTAGTGGAAATGGAAAGGATTGGGTGAAAAGGATTGCCCCAGTTGGTTTATTTTTCTTTCACTTGCCTTCGGTCAGATAATAGGGTGTTCCCTTCTTCATGAGACATTATTTTTCTTTCATTTTTTCTTCACTTTTGAAATCAACTCTTTGGTCTGATCAATTTATTGAAAATTTTTTTTATTTCTTTTGAAGCATTATCTAAACAACATGTATGAAATTTCTGATGGCTTGGAAGGGGTTGGATGAGATGACAAGGACCGACTAGGGAGCTGACCCAGTTTGATTTGGTCTCAAAGCACCAAGTATGTTTGGACTTGCCCCAACTATTGATGACATGAAGAAAATGATATGGACTTCAAAAGTTGGCCCAACTTGAGAGTATGGATTGGCTTCAGGGTACAAAATGTGTTTGACTTCCCCATTTATTGATGAAAGGGCTAGACAAATTAAGAAAACTTCAAAGATTTCTCTGATTTGAGGACCTGGATTGACACACAAATTGTGTTTGATCTGCCCCAGTTACAGTAAGGCATGAAAAAGTTGAAATGTGGTAGGGACTCTAGACGTTGCCCCTAGTGTAACCATGATGGTTAGGGTGAAATTACCCTATCTTGGGATAAATGACAAGTCATATATGAATGGTGAAATGAAACAACTGTCTAGTTTGGATTTTAGAGAAAAATGTTGGACAATTGTATGAAATTGTTGGACAAGTTTAGGGTAAGAGTGCATGATTTAGTAAGAAATAAAGATGGAGTCCATGAGGATGGTAAAAATGAAACAATGAAAGGGGATGTCTCTTATCTGCCTGGTTAACCATGCTTATCTTAAGAAGCTTTTGGAACTTGTTAATAAAACAAAACTGTCTAACTCACTGAAAGCAAATCTCAAAACATATTTTTCAATTTTATTTTTCCTTTTTTATTCAAAATTTTGGACAAACCCTTTAGTATGTCAAAATGATTTCCCGTGACTTAAAATTTTTGAAAGGTAATGACAATCAATCTTGGATCTGTGTGGGCTTTATTAGGCTTGTATTGTGGCTAAGGCTAAGGGTATGAAAGCAAATATGGATTTAAAAAATCCAAAAAGATGTGGTGGTATTTTGCACAAAGATCTTTGAAAAATGTTGCATCCAAAATTTATTTGACTCTTTTGTGTTCCCCATTATTTTCCAAATATCGTCTCTCTTCTTTTTTCTTGATGTGACCAAATCATCATCATTTTTCTTTTTCAAACTTTTTTATTTTGATGGATATTTTTTTTATTGGTGAACCATTTGTCAAACAAAAGTGCAAACATTATGTCAACCGTCGGTGAGAGGGTGACCCTTGTTCAAAGTTTTGGAATAAAAACATTTGCTCGTTTAGGGCTCAAAGGGGTAACAAAGGATAACATTTTGTGTTTTATGATAAAGAAACATGGCCACACATCATTTCCAAAACATGATTATTTTCTCTTTCAAGAAATTTTAACTCAAGAAAGAATTTGGTTCATGTTACAGTTTGTCCCTTGCTCTTATTCTTGTCTCTTTTTTTTTAAACCACCCTTTCAGGTCTTCAGTCTAGCAGACATTTTTTATTTTTTATTTTTTATTTTCATGCTAAGAGATTTGCTCGCAGTCTATCTAGGCTAGTGTGCCCCTTTTATGTTGATCCTCCATGAAATTCAAAATGTAGGCTTTATGGTGGAAATGTGATGAATAAAAGGATGAGTTTGAAAATCCCATGTTATGCAGATTAGACAAATGCATATAGTATGAGAGAAAAAAAAAAAATATATATATATATATATATATATAAAACATATATATATATATATATATATATATATATATATATATATATATATATATATATATATATATATATATTTCATACAATCAAATTTTAGGGAAATCCTCCTTTGATTCCATATAACATGGCCACAACCATGTTATCTGTGTTCTACATTTTCTAGTGAGTACCTCAAGATGGCTTGTTGCCATACCTATCGGCCACAACCGATAGAGCACGTGCGGGAAACCATTGCTACGGATCATACACCGTAACGCCAGGGGGAGTTCCCAAATACGAACATAATTCGCAACGTCCCAAGACTATCAAACTCATCAGCTAACTACTGAGGAGAGCAATCTATTTGGACCCATCCGTGCTCGCCACAACCAACACACTCACACCGGCAACACTCACCAACCCGAGCTCAACTCAAGGGTTCCTCGTGTAAATCCGTCATCCCGAGCTCAACTCGAGGGATACCATTCCGAGCTTAACTCAAGGGATACGTGACGAGCTCAACTCAAGGAACACCAACAAGCCAGCCTTTAAAGTATCATAAAGGCTTTGTAAATCATGCATACAAAACCAGCAACCAATAGCTGCTGCTGCAGCAAAACTGCCTGGCGGGGGACATGTACCGCTAGGTGTTGCCTCTTCCAAACCGCCTGGCGTCAAGTGCCTTAGAACACCCACTACTTCCAGATATCACCTGGCGGAACCCTCATGACCGTTAGGCGTGGCGTGTTAATTGCCTCCTTGGAGTTGTACCTCCCACTTGGCGGTTTGCACTACGCCGCCAGGCGCTATACCAAAACAGACACTGTTCTTATTTTCCTGCACTTTTATGCAACTGCTAACCCCCCCGCCCATCGAGTCCTTGCACACTTTCAGAAAGTCAATTCTCTTAATAGTTATATTATTGCCACTCTCTATCCTCTATGGCTCCCAATTCTCATTACATCCTTAAGTTAATTTACTTAAGATCAATTGAATCACTAACATGTCATTAGTTCTGAGTTTTTCCCCCAAGTATTCCAACTCATACCCTCAGGTTTATCACTTTCCAGTATGCAGTTTCATACCAGTCCCAACTCCTTGCCACAATTGGTTTTGCCACTATTCAATTATCCTTTCAAGCTCATTTAACATTATTCAACTTCTAGATAGGTTAGTTACTTTCTAGGTAAATTTGGCACCTAATCGTAATCCCCATACCTCATACTCTTTTCTTTTATCTTCCCAGCCAATCTCCCTTATTGATACTGGTTTAGTCACAAATTTGTAAGGTGCTAAAGTTCCATATTCTTCCTTTCTCAACTTTATCCCCCACTTAACACATTTTTAATTTTCCAATTAACATCTTCCAATTCCATTCCCTTCCCTCACTGGACATCCAAATACCCAAAACCAGCATTGCCTCTACAGCCACGCAAAATCAATACCGCTGCGATGGCACCTGGCGGCAGGCCTCGTGCATGTATTTCTGGGCAAAATCCCAGACTCTCAGCACCTGCTAAGAATCTCTCACTCCCTTCCGATGATCTCCTCTACCTATCTCAATTGTTGCTTCCCAGGAACATGATGATAATGGCAACACTAATCACTTTGACTAACTCCAGCAACCATTATGGTGTAATTAACACCAATTACGTTCAGTTCTGCAAAAACCCCAATATGAAAAACCCTAAGCTTTCCTTTTCACTGTTCCATCAAATTTACCCATCAATTATATTGGTATTCAATGAAATATGACATTATATCATCTCTTAACCACTAACACTTGATTTTCCTCTGATCAAAATCATCCCTGAACAACCAAACATCAAAATCGAACCAAGATTGATTTGCGTCGCCTGGTGGATATTCATCACCGCAAGGTAATTCATCAAAAACCCATAAATGAGGTTTCTAGGCTTAGGTCTCCTGGCGGTACAGGGCTTTCTCACCAGGCGGTTCCTTAAGGAACCTAGAAAAAAAAGTAAACTGGCAAGCACCGCTTGGCGGCTATGTATAGTCTGCCAGGCGATTTCTGGAAATTTTCCAGAAACACGAGAATCAACATGCAACAAGGAGAAATCATGCATATTCAAGTCATAAAGTGTACAATTAATCAAATTTACAACACTAACGTGGTAAAACTCCCCTAACCTGGTTTCCTTAGCTTAGCTTTAACTCTTGAAAGTTCTCCCTTGATCACCAATGGCCTCCTTTGTCTTCCTCTCCCCACTCACTCTTTGCTTCACTCAATTCTCACAATACACACTCAATTTCGTTCTCTGTGCTCTAACCACAATTGCAGCCTTGCAAAACCTTTCTTCTAACCTAATTTTTGCCTTTTAAGGGTGCCTTAATTCTAGGTTAATTACCCAAAACGAAAATGATACTTAATGGAATGTTAATGACCATTCATTGTCTCATTATGGGCTATTTTACAGCCATTCTTGGCTATTCCTTAGCCGTCTAGGTTTTCCATGCCCCTTCACCTTCATGCCAAAGGAAATATTGGCAAAAAGAAAGTTTGATTTGGGTTTACGAAGGTTTGAACCCATAACCATGCCAATGCCAAATCAATGCACAACCATTCAATCAATTCATATTTCGTGATGATTAATCTAATTCTATAATTATCTCCTCATTGAACATGCTCAATTATATTATTAAAAGATATAATAATTAAATAACACACAAATGACATACATAGGGCTCGAACCCAAGTCCTTTCACACAATCAAAGTACTCTCAACCATTTAAGCTAATACTTTTCCACATCACATCAATTAATATTTAATGCCATGAAGGCTCTCACTACCCACGTTTATTAATTAATTATTTATTTAATTAATTAATTTTTACAGGTCTTACACAATGTTGTGAATGCTACACAAAATTTCAGGCATGACCACACTCAACTCATTCTCAAACATTGCCACTTACCTTCCTCGACGATGCAACCACAAAAACAGCAGCCTCCCTCGCAGCTCTGGTCAGGCGAACACCCAACCTCCCACATATGTGATTCGAAGTTCTGATGTGCTAAAAAACAGTTCAGGATTCAGACGTGATGGGTTGTATGGCGAAAAGAAGAAGAAAAACACTCACTGTGTTCGTCAACGATGTGCCGACGTGAGGCTTGTAGCGACGGTAGTGATTACCGAGAGGAGACGGCGTGATCAGCGTTGCGGGCGCTGGCACCGACAACAACATCGTCTTAATCGGATCTTTGCGGCCGACGAGCTCTTTCCAGGCGGGGCGAGATGGCGAGGCGAGAAGGTGGGACGAGAGATTGGAGAGAATTAGGAGAGGGAATTGCAGAAACTGATTTGGGGGAGGGATTCTGAAATGTTTAAGTTTTTCTCGGCTGACATACTGAAGGATTTATCGACGGAAGTGATTGTCGAGAAAAATTAACCGCATTATCGACGACATTTCTGACATATCAGTGGTCCCCTACATAATCTCACCAAATTACCGATGGATAAATCCATCAGTACGTTTTCCATATATATCCGCTGGTAAATTCGTTGGTAAAGGAATATTTTTGAAGGAATTAGTTTCGTCGATAAATATCCGACAGTAATAAAGCTTATTTTTTAGTGGGTGGAAAAATAATATCCTAAGATTTTCTAAGCAATCCATTATGGCTAGAGACCTTTTAAGCATTCCAATAACGATTGTGGCATCTGAATCTTCTTTTAGCATTGGGTCTCATATCCTTAACAAACATAGGAGTCAACTTTTTCCCGAGAAGATGGAATCCAATATTTGCATTTATAGCTGGAAGCATGGTTTTGTTGAGGGTAATTATTTGATTCTTACTTGGTATTAATTTTATTATAAATTCATTGATACTTATTAATTATTGTTTTTTGTGTCAATGTGTGCACAAATGAGGTAGAAAATGTCAATTACCAAAATGTGGAGCTAAATGAAGGGTCCTCCGTTGTTGTTGCATCAAATGTTATTAGCATGGGAGATGAAGAACAATAGACTACCACCGTGAAGATGAAGATGTTTCTTGGACTATATTTTTATTTGGACTATTGTTTATTGTTTTGATGTTTTTGTTGCACTTGATATGATGTCTAGGACTTTTTTTTTATGAAATACCAGTTGTTTTTATGCTCCAAGACTTGATTTTATGGAGTATTTTTTTATGTTGTTTATTGCACTTGCACAAGACTTAATTTATTGCACTAAGAATAACTTGTACTCTAACTTCCTTAATCTCCACATTTTGTGGAACTTCACTCCCACTGGTTTCACCATTCTCAATGAACCAGGCATTTCTAGTTTCAACAATTCTTGTACTATGGGTATGACAGTAAAGCATATACCCTTTTGATTTTTCTAGATAACTAGTGAAATATCCACTGATTGTTCTTTCATCCAGTTCCTTTTCTTACGGATTATATATTCTTACTTTTGCCTAACAACCCCAAACATGCAGGTGTCTGAAACTGGGTTTCCTACTTGTCCACAACTAAAAAGGAGTCTTTTTAACAACTTTACAACGAACCATGTTCACCAAATACATTACAATCTTTAAAGCATACATCCATAGTGATACAGTTAAACATGAATTACTTAACATACTCCTAACCATATCCATTAAGGTTCGATTACTCCTTTTTTATACACTATTTTGTTGTAGTGTGCATGACATTGTGTATTGGGCATAAATACCACGTTTCTCAAGGAACTTAGCAAACTGATCAGGGTGTTGTCCACTTTCATCATATCTCTCATAATACTCACCACCTCTATCTGATCTTACGATTTTCACCTTTTTGTCTATAATTGCCTTTCCACTTGATTTATATAAACTTCCAAGGCATTCACTAATTGAGATTTCTCATGCAGTAGATAGACATGTTCATAACACGAAAAATCATCAATAAAGGTGATGAAATAATTATCTTTATTGAAGGAATTTACATCAAACGAACCACATATATTAGTGTGTATAATTTCAAGAAGTTAAGTGCTTTTTGTGGTTCCTTTCTTCGTGTATGTTGTTTGTTTGCTTTTAATACAATCCACACACACATTTAGATCAAAATCCGGAAGGATTTTATTCTTTACTAATCTTTGAATTCTTTCTTTGGAAATATCTCACAAATGCTTATGCCACAAGTAAGAAGATCGTTCATCTACTAAACTACATTTAATGTCAACATTGTGATGCAAGGTCATAAGAGTTTTCGCATATAAATTATCCAAATTCAATTTATATGAATCATCATAAAGTGTACCAGATCCAATCATACAAGTACGCTTAAACAAACTAAAATAACCAATCCTAAACTTAAAAGAGTATCCAACAACATCAAGCTTAGACAAAGAAATTAAATTTCTAGTGATACTAGGTACATAAAAAGTATCCATGAGGTCTAAGTGATATCTAGTGTCGACGGCTTCCAATGGAGCTCTCTCTTTATTGCTCATGAAGACGAACTTCTCATTTGGGTTTATGGTTCGGGTTGAAAGAAATCCCTACATCACATTGGAAAGATGAGTAGTACATCCAAAATCAATCCACCAAGTATTATGGGGAACTTCAGTTAAGTTTGATTCAAAATATAAAGCATTGTGCTCACCTTTTTTTTCAAAGCTTTACACTTTACGCAATCTTTTTGGAAATGTCCACACTTTCTACAGAAATGACATTTGTCATTTTTCTTCTGGATTTTGGTTGAGGACCCGTCAATCTTTAATGGTCCTTTACCATTTCCATGTTTTGTAATGGCTTTCTCTTCATGGCTATTGACATCCGTGATAGCAACTGACTTTTCAACTTGGAAAGCCAAATCAAGATCCAACACACCTAAGTAAAATTGAACTTATTCACTCCAATCAAGAAAATTCAATCCATTAAAGACTGGAACAGACGTAGCGTGCGGGTGTAAAGATACTAGGACATAGACTACAACTAACACATGCTTAACATTAATGCTTTGAGTAATAAAACTAAACATAAATATAGATTCAGACATAAATAACCATTCCATGCATATTAATGTTCTCCTTTGGGAGATCCACTAATACACAAACATAATGATACTAATCATATTATATAACATTAATGATAATTAAAATATGCATCAACTAGAATCACCTACTACCTCTGGGTATATAAATAAAACTAGTGACACATACAAAATTATTTACAATCATGCTCACTAATAATAAGAACAAGTAATCAAAATTTGGGCAATCCTGAAATGCCTTATAATAATGAACTTCAATTAACCTATAAATCAATTATTCATAATTTAGCATCCATACTATATGGGATTAATAATTTGAAATCAAATAACTTTAAAATTTTGACCACTTTGGTGACTAACAAAATTTATCATACTGATTTCAAATAAATATAAATATCATTAATTGCTATAAATCTTACATAGCATTCTTATTAATTTTATTTTAACAATAATATAACATATATATTATTGCAAAGAAGCACTCAGAAAAACACAATTTAGGAAAAACATCATAATTAGGATTCACAATAGTTTCAGAAAACACACTTTAGGAAAAACATCATAATTGGAGACAGGGGCGGAGCATTGTAAGGCGGGGAGGGGCCATGGCTCCTCCAAGATTTGTGATTTTTTTTTTAAATTATATATATTTTGAAATTTTAAATTTTTTTTAAATTATAGGTAGTGTATTTTATAAATAGATGAAAATTAAATTGTTTGTATTTTTATTTCTTTTATAAAATATAACTAATTAATGTTAATAGATAATAAAACATAAAATTAAATATATAAAGAATAAAAATATTTAGGTTTAATTAATCTTTTGGTCACTATTTTCATCTAAAAATGTCAAGTTAGTCATTAAGTTTTTTCTAGTCTCAATTTGATATTGAATTTTAAAAAATTGATGTAATTTGATCATTCTCGTTAAATTTATTGAAGCGGATGAATGATTTTCATCAAGATTGATAGTGAAATTATGTTAAATTGTACTCATTTTTCACTGTCATATTTGTTTTAAAGAAAAAAGGTAATTATTTTTTCTCTCATTTTCCATTTGTCTTATTTCTTTTTTGAAGAAAAGAAAAGTAATTATCTTTTATCTTACTTGATAATAAAAAATTAATTTAATAGTTAACATTATTTCTTTTATCTCATGAACCTTTGATATATTCATTTTTTATGAATATAGAAGAAACAAAATGTATTATGTGTTTTTCATAACCGATTTTTAATTGTGACTTAACTATACTATATTTTTTTCTTTAATATTTACACTTCTCAATTTTTTTAGTAAGGTATGATAAATTATTTTAATATTATTTTATAAAATAGGTATATTGATGAATAATAAAAAAATAGATTCATTATTCAAAAGTGATAAAAGTGAAATTATTCGTGAAGATGAAAACAAGATAAATTATATTTTTCACAACATTATACTAAAGATTAAATTATTCAGTTAGAGGACCAATTTTTAAAACATTATTAATGATCCAACAATTTAATGGTCAAATAATTATATTATTTTGGCCACTCCAAATTTTGTGATTAAGATCCGCCACTGATTGGAGATCATGAATCTAATAACCTTGCTGTGATACCACATGTAAATAAATTTGTAGTTTTCATGCAATAATAATTCATTATAGAAAACTACTCTAGGATCTTAAGATTCATGATTCTCACATATTCACGCACATAAATCATAATATGATACTAACATTGAACCATGAGAGATACAATAAAAATGTGTTCTTCAATCTTTGTTCTTCAACTTTCCTTTTCCAATCTATCTCTTTGTCTTCGTTTCTCCTCTCACATTCTCTTTCTTGATGGCTTATTATGAGAGAACCTTATAGCCAAAGATAGAACCCTAGTACCCTTTTATAAGCCAATAAGTTAGACTAAACTTTATTTTATTTTAGGTATAATTGGTACCCGGTTTAAAAAAAGTCTCAATTACATACCCAAATTAGTTTAAGTGCACCAATTGAGTCCATTTCACTTGACGTCGTTAGAAAGGTTAACGTTGACTGATAGTGGTTGGTCTCTGAATTAAATTTGGAACACGTGGTGATTAATTTTTACTGACGTGGAAATGTGGGGCAGAATATTAAATATGTCTTGTAATGAAAAAAAGAAGAAGAAAAGAACAAAAATAAAAAAAGAAAAGAAAGAAAATAATAATTAGGGGCGAGAAGTTAAAAAGAAGTGGCAGAATGTTGGGATAAAAACGTGAAATTGGGGAAAGGTGAGGTAGGGGAGACGAAGTGGTGCTCGATTGTTCGCGAGTTGGTGGAGAAATTGAAGGTGCATTTGGAACACTGAAGCAGAGAGTTTAGAGCTACTTGTCGGCCATTGATAACGAAAGGTTGGTATTATGTTTTTGTTTGATTTCGTTATTAGGGTTTTGATGTTAGGGTTGTTTTTTGTGAAGATTTGTTGATTTATGTGTTTAGGCACAGTGTATTTGAAGCATTTTTACTTTCAATATTGTCTATTTTTGTTGCCTTTGAGTCAGTATTACTTTATTGGTTTGTCCCCCATTACATGTGACGGTGACGGTGTTGGGTATGTGGTGTGGTCCCTGTTTCTTAATTATTGTCGGTGTGTTGGTGTGTTAGTGGTATTGAGTGTAAATTGTGTGTTATTGTTTGGTTTTTTTGTATATGTGGCAGGGATATAAAGTTAGGCATATAG
>Ga0214543_1012089_pt1 | contig 11706 bp, 8 predicted proteins | sample CNSS2metaG_FD_160094 | JGI IMG/M metagenome (GOLD analysis project Ga0214543, IMG submission 160094) | Root nodule microbial communities from cowpea collected in UCLA plant growth center, Los Angeles, California, USA - CNSS2 | ecosystem: Host-associated > Plants > Roots > Nodule | place: USA...
TCGAAGATTGATAACAAACAATAGGGATCCTAATGTGAGAATAGAATCCGAATCACATTCATATGCAATAGTGCAGAGGATACAGAGGAATTGGTTTCTGAAAAGAATGAATGATTGCCCTGTAACATAATACATTCTTCCTATTTATTAGTTACTAACAACTTTTAACTAACTTCCTAACAGAAACAGCAACCACTATACGTATTTTATACTCTCATACAGTCCTTATATACAATGATCGTATCACATGGCATTTCATTGTGATAATCACCCATTAGGGTTTAAGAATTGAGACCTAAGAAAGACCATGATAAAAAAAAAGGTTGTGACTTTTCCCTCAAACATTGAAAGGCATTTCAATCAAACCCTCTTTATATATTATTAACATTGACAGAGACTTTGTGAATAGTTATTGGTGGTGCGCACGTCTTTATGTATATTATTTCTGCAGTTTTGGTCTTCAATTTTTCAACGTATATAGAATAGTTATATAGTATTGATCATGTATCAAGGTGCTTTTCACGAAGAAAAAAAATGGCTAATTCGAGGTTTGGGTGTTAGCATTCTTGACTATTTCGAAGACAAACAAAAAACAATAAGATTTTTTTTAATAAGGAGATGCTTGGATTGAATAAAGTCCGTTTTTCAATGAAATCTTTATAATCGAAAATAAATTATTTTAACTAAAAATAAATAAAACTTTTATGGATTTTTTTTATTTAAACTAATCATCTATAAAGAATTTTAATTTAGATGCGTTAAAATAATTCTAGAAATTGAAGAAAACCAAATTCATTGACACTGTTAAAAACATTTCCTTACTACTTTTTATGAAAAAAATTAATTTTTAAAATGCATAAAAATAAAAACTTTACATAATGTTATGAAGAAAAATATAGTTAGTATATTTATTAAAAAACAATGTTAACAATCGAAAGGGTGTCCATCCTTAATGCTATAGTTATAGGATTTTTTTTTTCTATGGTACACCTCTTTTGCATCCTTTTCTTTTATAGTTACTAGTTCGTTTTTACGATTATTTTATAATTACTAGTTGGTGTTTATATTAACAATTTTCTTGTGAGTAATAAGATCGTTACGAAGACATGAAATGTCTGCTAAATTAACACTGTAATTATCATGTGTATTTTTAGAAGAAAGATGAACTAAAAATAGAAAAAAAAAATACAAGATAATATCACCAAGCACCAAGGTTACACCATCTCTTATGTCAAAAGAACCAATATTTGAATATATTAAATCAGTTCTAATACAATCCGATATTTTATCATGTTAAGAAAAACTTTCGTAAAATTCAATCTTATATTGATCAATCTTATAATCTTCAAATACATTAATCAATATTAATATATGTTATAGTTGTAAAAACCTCAACTTCTCATATATTTTTCTCTGTTTTATTTACTATAATAAGTAAATAACCTCTTTTCGATTAATTTGCAAATAATTTCCATCTTAATATATAATTTTCATTTTTATGCATGATTGCCAATTTGATCTCCGATTCTTATTTTGATTATTTATACCTTTTAATAGAGAACTTAATTTCATTTTTTATATTCAATTCATTATAAAAAAAATCTTAAATTATTGACGGAATTTTAAGAAAAGGATTTTTTTTCTAGTAAAATGGAGACTACCGTTGCTAATATTTGATAGATTATAACTTTTAATTTCAATGAAAATACTCGTCAACAATGAAACTCTTGATAAAATTTGTTAATAATTTATAATATATATTACTAACTAATATATTCGTTGATCCGTTAATCAATTAATCGATAATGCATTGTTTTAAAAATATAATGGTAAATTCGTCGATAACCTTTTTTTTTTTACAATCTTTGGTAATCGAGTTTTGGATAATCCATAATTTATTTATTTTTAATTTGTCAACAAAAATTTGTTGATAATTGTATTTTTTTTTTAATTTACCGATAATTCTTTCGTTAAATCAATCCGTAAAATGAGCACCAATTTTATCACCAGATCTTTGAGAATATTTGTTATATAAATTAAATGGAAAAGGCCGAAAAGAAGAAGAGAAGAAGAACGAAAAAAAGAAGAAGAATAGGAGGAGAATGAGGAAGAAGACCAAATCAAGATATTTATCAATAAATTTTGGTTGTCAATACACTTACTAGGGATAACAATGGGGCGGGACAAGAATGAGTTTCGTTATCTCATTCTCGTCCCCAATGAAAAAATGCATCCACACCTCATAACCAAACACAACGAGTATGAAATTTTTTTCTCATCCTCATCCCCTCGAATAACGTGTATATGTATGTACCGATGCTTATACTCATATCTAATTTCTTAATATTTCGATATCAATTAATTAACTTATATAAAATAAAATAAAATGCAAAGGAAAATATCAAAAGGAAATATTATTCAATATAAAATATTTAGAAAGAAATTATAATTATAATTGTATACATCTCAAATTAGAGTACCAAAAAAAATTTCATGAAAACCAAAATATTTGTTAAATTTGCAAACATTAATGGAACAAAGTTGATAAAATTTAAAAATATTTTCAAATGTCTCTTTACTCTCATTCTTTAAATTTTAATGAAATCTCTTTCTTATACATTAATTAAAATTATAATACACCACTTGAAAGAAGTCACACAAACAACAAAGATTAAACCAATAATAATTAAAATTTGGCATATATCTTTCATCTTTTAAACTTTAATATATTTTGGATGATGATAAACAAGATTCAAGACAATGACATTAAATTATTATATTATATTAAATGAAACTTTTGTATAGTGATAAAATTACACTTACAATAATAAGTTAGAAAATAAAAGTAATTATATCAAAAATATATTCTACATGATAAAAATAAGCAACAAATAAAAATAATAATAAAAAAAGTAAAAAATAGTCAAAAGTGTGTCTTAGACACAATTTGATATACTATTGAATGAAATCACACAAAGAAAAACAAATGTACAATTATGGCTATGATACTCTTACATTGGGAGACCGTAAAAACTTCATCCATATTCAAAGATGAAATGATGATATTCTTTGCATTGCACTCATATTGAGCTATTCTCCCTTCTTCATCTGTTCATTCAGTTCAAGGCTTGTCCACCTGCTTATTTTCAACAAGACATTTAGGAGTGTATGGTCCATTAACTATTGCATCCCAAATCCCTTTGTCTATAGATTTAATGAAAATCTGCATTCTTATTTTCCAAAACTGATAGTTTATGCCATTAAACATAGGTGGCCTATGAATAGAGGCACCTTCAGCAAAAAAGGAGTTTATTTTCATCCATTTCAAAAGATTTTTAATCAAACTTGAATATCTTTCAAGAACCTTGCTCTAGATACCAATTATTAGTTTTGAAATGGTGATTTAAGCTAAGAAGGGGGGTTGAATTGGTTGTTTAAAACTTTTTCGAAAGCATAAAACTCCTTATAATTGAATCAAATCGACTGGAGAATTAGAATGTAAAAGCTGCAGAACAGTACACTTTCAATCGATCAAAAAATAAAACAACAGACTAATTTGTTCTTGAGTTATGAAACAATCCATTAAAATTTCAAATTAGTCCGCTAAAATCCTGGGAATTTATGCAGAATGCAGAATTCACAAATTTAACTCAAACATCAAACTTTAACATACAAGGATGGTATTTTCCGCTTCAAGAACAGAGTATGTGTTTCATGGGGACTACGATTGAGAAAGAAGATTCTAGAAGAAGGGCATAAGAGTCGTCTTAACATACATCATGATATGACTAAGATGTATAAGGATCTAAAGAAATCCTTTTGGTGGATGGGAATGAAGACAAATGTGGCGGATTATGTGCCATCTTGCTTGGTGTGTCAAAAAGTGAAAATTGAATACTGGAGGCCGGGTGGCACGTTAGAGCCTCTAGATATTCCTCAGTGGAAATGGGACAACATTTCCATGGACTTTGTAACACATCTGCCAAGGTTTAAGAGGGGTCATGACTCCATTTGGGTGATTGTCGACATGTTAACTAAATGTGCACACTTCCTGACGATGAATAAGAAGATGTCCTTGGACAAATTGGCAAAATTGTACGTCAAAGAGGTGGTCAGGTACCAAGGTGTACCAACGAGCATTATGTCAAACCGAGATCCATGGTTCACCTCAAGATTTTTGTAGTCACTACAGGCAGCTTTAGGCACGCAACTAAGAATGAGCTCAGCCTATCATCCTCAGACAGATGGTCAGTCTGAGAGAACTATATAGTCATTTGAGGACTTGTTGAGGACGTGTGTGTTAGATCACCTGGGTACTTGGAGCGATATACTACCATTAGTTGAGTTCACATACAACAACAATTATCACTCCAGCATCAGGATGACACTATAAGAGGCTTTGTATGGTAGGAGATGCAAGACATTGTTATACTGGCAGCAGGATAGAGAGTCGATAGTACTCGGCCCAATATTTTTACAACAGACTATTGAGAAGGTAAAAATAATACAGGATCGGATGCGGGTCACTTAGAGCAGGCATAAGTCTTATGCAGATAAGAGGAGGAGACTGCTTGAGTTTAAGGCAGGTGATCTTGTATTCCTCAGAGTTACACCGACCGCAGGCATTGGGAAAGCCCTCAGGTCGAGAAAACTGACTCCTGGATTCATTGGATCGTACAAGATCACACGGAGGATAGGTTTGACAGTCTACGAGATTGCTTTGCCACCTCACTTGGCAAACTTGCATAATGTCTTCCATGTATCACAACTGAGGAAGTACATTATAGACCCTACACATGTACTAGAGGAGGAGGATGTCCAGGTGCGCGAGGATCTGATAGTGAGAGTTGGACCAGTGAGAATCTTGGATTCTCAAGTCAAGCAACTCAAAAGGAAGGAGATTCGGACAATGAAGTTCCTCTAGGACGAAGCAACCTAGTAGATGACGTGGGAGACAGAAGACCTTACGAGCAATTGTATCCATACCTATTTCCTGGTAAGTTCAATTTTTTAGGACAAAAATTTTATAAGGTGGGAGGAATGTAAGACCCGAGGAATTTAATTAATTAAATAATTAATTAATTAATTAATTAATGCGGGTAGTGAGTGTAACATCCCAGTCGGATATTATGAATTTAAATAATAAAATAAAGAAATAGTAATTAAACATCAATTATTGAAATAACAATTCCCAAAAACGCAAGAAAATCAAAACATTTTACTACTCCAAAATTTAGTCCAAAAACCATAATTATAAACTTAATCACAATATCCAAGTCTGATAATATAAAAGTTTACAACTAATTTATAACATAATAAAAATTTTGATAAATTTTCTCTCAAACTAGCCTCGCTCCGACTCTATGCCTCACCAGATCCACCTGCAACATCATCTACTCATGTGTAATGCAATACACGATCATCACCAAACACAAGGAGATAGGGTGAGCTAACAAAATAAAACATATGCATACAAAACATATAATTTCAAACACACCAAAGGAACTCATATCCTTTGTTCCACAAAACATGGTCACCACCATGTCACCCGTGTTCTACGTCTTCTGATGATTACCTCAAGATGTCTTGCTGCTACACTTACCACCCACAACTGGTAGAGCACGTGTGGGAAACCATCCTACGGACCACACTCTGTAATGCTAGGTGGAATTCTCAATACAAATAATATTCATAACGTCCCAACATGCACACTCACACCGGCAACACTCCCCAACCTGAGCCACAACTCAAGATTTTCTCGTGTTTATCCGCCATCCCGAGCCACAACTCAAGAGATGTCATTCTGAGCCACAACTCAAGGAATGCCACATGCTTAACCCCTGTCCTGAGCCACAACTCAAGGGATACGTTCCGAGCCACAACTCAAGGAACACCAGCAAGCCGACTTTCAAAGTATCATCAAAGTCTTGTAGACCACACACATCTAAAACAAGCATAACACTTTTGCCTCACCAATATCACCTGGCGCTACTCATGAGTCGCCAAGCGCAACAGGCCTTTAGACCGCCTGGCGGAGGACACATACTGTTAGGCGCCAAGCACCTCTGCAATCACTGCCCCTGTAACTATCGCCAAACGGTTCCTCTTCAGGAACCCAAAAATAACATAGCAGGGATGAGTTGCCTGGCGGCAGTTCATCACCCGCTAGGTGGTTTCTGAAAAAATTCCAGAAACCCAGAAATTTAACGTGAACATGAAACATGTATTGATTGAATTGGTTGTGCGTTTACTTTGGAATTGGATGGTTGTTGGTTCAAACCTTGCTAAACAAGAATTAAGCTTTCTTTTTGCCAAAACTTCTTTTTGGCATGAATGTGAAGGGTCAGAAAACCCTAGCCATTTCAGAGATTAGTTGCAAGGGCTAGGAAGACATCTAAAGACAACTATTGAATAACCATTAAAACCAAATTTAAGGCAATTTCGTGTTTTAGCCATTAAACACAATTAAGGCTTAGTTAAATGTCCAATTACGAGTGGGAGAGAGGGTTTCAGTGTCTGGCATTGTTGACCATTGTGAGGAGTGAAATTCCAGAGAAAAACTATGGTTATTGAGTAAAACGGAGGAGCTGAACTAGGAAAGAGCTAAAGGAAGCCATTATTGATCAAGGAGGACCAATATCATACTCATTTCTAAGCAAGGAATCTGGGTTAGGGGAGCTGGACTACTTGAATTCTATTCTTTTGTACTATATTGTGTGATGTATGATTAACTGGATGCATATACTTTGCCAATTTTGTGTAATTTTCGTGTTTCTGGAAATTTCCCATAAATCGTCTAACGAGCCTTCAAAGCTGCCAAGCGACTCATATGAAATACACTACATTTCTGGGTTCCTGTGAGGAACCGCCTAGCGGCAAGAACTGGTCACCAGGCACCACAACCCCTCTCACCTAGTTTTCTAGGTGTTTGGATAATCCGCCTGGCGGTGATGAACACCCGCCAAGCGACGCGAGCATATTTGGCTCGACTTTTATGTTTTTGGAGTTCTAGTTGTTTTTGATCGGTGGAAAAGGTGTTTTAATCATGAATTGATTAAAGGGAAGGGATTAATTGTGAAATCGTGAGGTGATATGAGGAAATTGGATGATTATGGTATGTACTTGTATTATGGTTTGAGTAATTGGGGGTTTTAGGGTTTAAGAATCAATTGCAACGTGAAATGGACTCAAAGTGGTTCGTTTTATGTTAATTTGATACTTGGATGCAGTTGATTGTATTATGGCTTGTTGAATGGGTGAAATAAGGATGATGGTGATCTTATGGTTCTTAGATGGAGGAGGATTATGGGAAATTCCCAAAATGTGTATGAACCGCCTGACGGCACCGCGATTGTCGCCATGAGCCAGTCACAATTCAGTGGCACTGTGCATTTTTGAATGCATACTGAGTTGGGGATTTTGTGTGAAGTCAATTGCGAGTATGAAAAATTATAATTGTGGAATGCTGAGTATGAAGAGTAAGTAAGGCATGAGGTGAGGTTAAGTGAGAATACTAAATTTTGTGTGTGTGCTGAAATAAGAGAAGGTGACAAAGCAATAGAGGTTTCAAGGTACAATAGGGACTGACATGATTAAGAGACATAATATAATTTAGGAGTTAGATTGTTATGTAGAGTGGTTCAAGATGTAAATGAGGTATACTTATATGCTAAGGTATAATGGTCATATTACTTGTACTTGGGTGAAGATTGAGGTAATAATTGGACACAATGATGGGTTATGGTTAATGTGAGTTGACTGTGGCATAATGTGGGGGAGCAAGGTTGATCTTAAGCAAATCAAATTATTGAGATACTTGAATTGGTGAACCTATATGGGTGTAGGAACGTTGGTAATAAGCTAACAAGTATGGGAATTGATACAAGTAACTTCATGAGGTTTGCCTGGGGTTTTGTGGACTTGATTGAGGATGCAATCTGTTCTGGATGCCTAAAACTAGTAATGCGCAAGTACTGGTGTAGCGCCTGGTGGTGATGTTTGAACCGCCAAGCGATAACTACAAAACCAAAGGGAATCTGGAGCATGTGGTGCTTGACGGTGAAGATCGTCTCGTTAGGCGATACCTACAAAATCAGTGGCATCAGAGGCGCTTGGCGCTTGGCGACTGGCGACAGATGTGTTCTGTCAGGCGGTCTGCAACTCATTTTTGCTTGGCGGCTTTGGGGTAATGCCAAGCGATAATGCAGATGATAGACTGTTGTGTGCTTGGATGTGCGTGTGGTCTACAAGGCTTTGGTGGTACCTTAAAGATCGACTTGCTGGAGTGTTCCTTGAGTTGGGGCTCGGAATAGTATCCCTTGAGTTATAGCTCGGGATAAAGGGTAAACACGTGACATTCCTTGAGTTGTGGCTCAGAATGACATCTCTTGAGTTGTGGCTTGGGATGGTGGATGAACACGAGAAATCCTTAAGTTGCGGCTCGGGTTGGCGAGTGTTGCCGGTGTGAGTGTGTGAGTTGTGGCTTGTACGAATGGGTCCAGAAAGATTGCCCTCCTTAGTATCTAACTTACGAGTTTGGTAGTCTAGGGACATTACGAACTATGCTTCTTATTGGGAACTTCACCTGGCATTACAGAGTGTGGTCCGTAGCAGGTTTCCCGCATGTGGTCTACAAGTTGTGGCTTGTAGGTGTGGCAGAAACGTGTCAACACCCAATTTCGTCCGGGTAAGAAATAATTTTGTTTGTAGAAAATAATTAGGAAGAGGAAGGAATAATAAAAAAAGTAGTAAACATTGATTTGAGTATGGATATATTCCTACTTTTACTTTCATCTCATTTTAACTTTAATTTAATTTTATCTTGTTTTATTTTATTTAATCTTGGTTTCTTTATCTTGTGTTTTTAGTTTATCTTGTTTAATTTATTTTAATTTATTTTTTATTTTGATTTTAATTTTACCTTTAATTTGAACTTTAATTTTATTTTTAATCATATTTTGTTTACCTTTTTATTTTATCTCATTTTATTTCTTTTTCCAAAAATATGTATATAAAAAATTTGAAAATAAGAGAGAAATGAAAGTCAACGAAGCTGCAATGGCTGCTTTTGGTATCTCTTCCTCCTTCGTGCAAGGAAAAATAGAAAAATGTTCTTATCTTGCCCCATTTATGCTTCTTGGCTTGGAAAAGGAAATGTTTGGTATGTGCATACCATTGTCGGTAACAACCATGGTAGGCAATTGTAGCAATGCAGCTATTGGTTAGATGGTAAGAAGCAACTTCCTAGACAGAGAGGGGGAAAATGCTACATTAGGGGGTTGAGCCACATTTTGGAAAAAACAAAAGTTTCATATGCTCTCTAGAATAGAGCTCGAACACAATTTTCAATATAGAAGGGAGAAAAGAAAAGAGTTGGGAGAGGCAACAGAGAAAGGGAGGAGAAACAAGCAGCTCAAGCAAGGAAAGATTTGGTGCTACCGCTCAATTTAAGGAGCTTCGAGAGCTAAGCCCTGCACCTCTGATACTTGATTGAGCATATGTTTCGTTCTAATCCTTGAATGCCATGAACAAGCATGATATAATGTGCTTGCTGCATTTATCTATTTGATTGTTTGGCTTATGATGCAAATGTGTCATGTGCCCCATTGTTGTTGAAGTATTTAACCACCACCGTTATTCCCTTTCTTCCATTCGTCCCCACACCGTTCTCCTTCTTGTATGCGTTCGAGTGTGTTATCTAACAAAAAAAAATATATATATATATATATATATATATATATATATATATATATATATATATAAGCAAACAAGTGTAGAATGTAGAGACCATGCTCCTGAATCCATCACATCTTCATCTTCTACCCTCCATTCATCTCCCTCATTCACACATAAACACCCATGCACCCAAAGTACCCAAAGTCGTGGCCATTTTCAGAACACATCAACACCATTCATCATCTTCATTCCATAACAGAACCGATGTAAGACCCGTGAAATTTAATTAATTAAATAATTAATTAATTAAATAATTAATTAATTAATAAATGCGGGTCGTGGAAGCCTTTATGAAATTTAATAGTGGTTGATGTAACATGGAAAAGTACTAGCTCAAATGGTTGAGAGTACTTTGGTTGTGTAAGAGGACTTGGGTTCGAGTCCTATGTAAGCCACTTATGTATTATTTAATTATTATTGTTTTAATAATATGAATGTGCGTGTTAAGTAAGAATATAGTAATTGAGTTATGTTAGTTTAGCATGAAACATGAATTGGCATGATGGTTAGCATTGACTTAATATTTGCATGGTTAGGGGTTCAAACCTTGGCTTGAACAAAATGATTTTCTTTTTGTTAAAATCTACACACATAAACCCTAAGGCATGTGGCAGCAAGGGGCTGGAAACATGAAGTGATGATTAATTGTGGATTAATGCTATTTTCGTTTTGGTGCAATCAAACCATATTAAGAGCACAATAAAAAGCTAATTAAGGGTTTTGTGAAGCTGTCTTTGAGGTGAGAGTAGAGGGGACGAAATTGGGAGTGTATTGGGTTAATTGAGTGAAGCAAAGGGTGAGTGGGAAGAGAATGATAAAGGAGGCCATTGGTGATCAAGGAAAAAGCTTGCAATCTTCAATTTTGGCAGAGGAAACCAGGTTAGGGGAGTTCCTTCGTTGTTTTAAATGGTGATTTTGTGCAATCGTGTAATGTATGAAACTAGTAAAGCCTGCATCTCTATTAAAATCAAGTTTTGCTCGCGTTTCTGGATTTTTCCAGAAACTGCCTAACGGTAGGTTATGTGTCGCCAGGCGGCCTATGTGATTTCAGTGTATTTCTGGGTTCGCTTATGAACCGCCTGGCGGTTGAGGATGGCCCGCCAGGCGACGCAACGTGCGTCTTCTTATTTTTTCATTTTGGTTGGTTTGTCAGCGATGCCGTGGTGTTTGGGTTGTATTTCTATTGTACATATTTAATTGGCATGATGAATTATGGGATTGTAGTTACTAAATTGATTGGACATTGCATGAACTTGAAAATTTCATGAATATCAATTGGTGGGTTGATGAATTGGGAATTTCATAGTCGCACTAGATTAAATGGTAAGGTTAGTGGAATTTCGTATATGGAGGAGTATTATGAAGGAATAATGAATATAAACATGTGAAGGCAGCCTATTGGATCGTAAATCGAGTGAAATTAGAATTGTAGGGGTTGGAATAAGATTTGAAGGTGTTGAGGATATTTCTGGGTTCCTGGAACTGCAGGAACCGCCTAGCGGCACCATATTGGCCACCAGGCGCCACACCAGAGGTGCTTGGTGTGTTGATTCACGAAAAATGCTGTTTTTCGTACTTTTCGCGTAACCTTAACTGCTGGGCGGTATTTTAGTCCTGCCGGGCGCCAGTCGACTGATTCTGGGCACTAGGTGCCACCAATTTTTCTGGTTCGCACAGTTTTAGTAAAACTGCATTTCCCGGTTCGTTAACTGTCCGATTTTGGTGAAATTTGACAGGTGGTCTATAACATGTGGTTCTTCAGTTTGAACGGTGGAGATTGGATTTGGAGGTCAGTAGTTAGGGATATACCTTACTTAATATTGCTAATTTTGGAGTTTGTAAAATTCATGGAGCATACATCAAGCAAGACATAAAGTGAATGCAATATTCAAATACTTGGAAAAACAAGAATAAGAAAACTTCAAGTTAACATATGACATATGACTCAAGCAAAAGTTAGGCACATTTAAA